>Ga0172371_10000211_pt1 | contig 85301 bp, 76 predicted proteins | sample Lak12m_FD_114543 | JGI IMG/M metagenome (GOLD analysis project Ga0172371, IMG submission 114543) | Freshwater microbial communities from Kabuno Bay, South-Kivu, Congo - kab_022012_12m | ecosystem: Environmental > Aquatic > Freshwater > Lake | place: Democratic Republic of the Congo: South-Kivu...
CACCCCTGGAACAAGAGCTGGAAAGACTGGATGCCCTCCCGACAACGGAGGGTCTCTGCCTATTGACCAAATAGGACATTTCTATTTTGGGAAGAATAGGACATTTCTACTTTGGCTTGACACTCAAAAAATTATCTTGACATGCGGGCGACATCTTCCTATACTCCCGCCGCTTGCAGTGAAACCTTTAGAGTTCCGGACATATTGATGTCATTCATGAGGTTACCGGGTCGTACGGAAGGATTCGGTCAATAGGAAAAAGCGTATTTTCGCATACGTAAACAACGGCAGCAACAAAGCGAAACAGAACCTGAAGGGATTGAGCGATTGTCATTATGAATACGTTAAGCCAATTTTCTTCCGTCCTGCTGTTCACCGTCGTCGCCGTCCTTTTCGCATTGATTCCTCTGATTATCGCCTATCTCCTGGCGCCGCGGACAAAAGGCAGAAAAACGCTCGCCACATACGAGTGCGGGATCGAACCTTACGGCAGCGCTTGGATCCGCTTCAGCATCGCCTATTATGTTTATGCGCTGATCTTTATCGCCTTTGACGTGGATATTCTCTATCTCTTCCCTGTGGCGCTCAGCTACACGCGCGGGGGAGCGATTTCCGAGTTCTACGCGCTGGTGGTTTTCGTTCTCATCCTCGCCCTTGCCGTTATTTATGCATGGGGGAAAGGGGTTTTTGTCTGGAAAAGGAAATTATCCCGGTAAAATTCGCCGTGGTGGAGAAAGTCCTTGACCTGGCAAGGGCAAACTCGCTCTGGCCGGTGACCTTCGGGCTGGCCTGCTGCGCCATCGAGATGATGGCCACCTCGATGTCCCGGTTCGACATCGACAGGTTCGGGGCGGGCGTCTTTCGGGCCTCTCCCCGCCAGGCGGATTTTATGATTGTCACCGGCACGGTCACCAAAAAGATGGCCCCTGTCCTTGTCACCCTTTACGAACAGATGCCTTCTCCGAAATGGGTCATCGCGATGGGCAATTGCGCCATCTCGGGAGGGCCCTTCGTTTTCGAGGGCCAATATAATATTGTGGAAGGCGTTGATCTTCTGGTCCCGGTCGATGTGTATGTCCCGGGATGCCCGCCGAGACCGGAAGCGCTCCTGGAAGGCCTGCTGAAGCTGGAAGAAAAAATAACGGGGTCCAGAAGGTTCCCCCGGGTCGAGAGTGCATAGTGAGCCACATTACCGAAGAGATCAAAACCTCCATCCAGGGCGTCGAGCCGGCTGAAGTCTCGTATCCCGAGAAGGGATATCACTATGCCCTGGAGGCAAGCCTGGAGAATCTGCCGGACATCGTCAGGTTCTTCGACAAAAAATGCTTTTACCTGGAGTGCCTGCTCTGCACAGATTACACCGACACTCTCGAGTTGGTCTATCTTTTCAATACGCACCTGGCTCCCTGCCGCTTCAAAGTCACCCTGAAAATCGATCCGCAGCGCCCCATTGCCCCGAGCATGTCGGCCATATTCGACTCCGCCTACTGGTATGAGCGTGAGATCCACGAATTTTACGGCGTCCTGTTCACGGGACACCCCAACATGACGTATCTTTTCCTCCACAACGACATCCATGAGTATCCCCTGCGGAAGGGCAAGGTTCCCGTCCCGCCTGAAGACAAAGAGCGGCTCGATTCCTTCAAGCCAGGCGAACAGGAGGACTCCTTTTTCATCAATCTCGGCCCCCAGCACCCGAGCACCCATGGCGTTCTGCGGGTGGTCCTCAAGATGGACGGGGAATACATCGAGCAGGCCGAGCCGGTCCTGGGCTACCTGCACCGCATGCACGAAAAGATGGCGGAAAACAGAAGCTACCAGCAATTCCTCCCCAATACGGGACGGATGGATTACTTGGGACCGATGTCCTTCAACCTGGGTTATGTTCTGGCAGTGGAACGGTTATGCGGCATCCCGGTTCCGGAGCGGGCCAAATTCGTGCGGATCATCGCCACGGAGCTCAACAGGATCTGCAGTCACCTCCTATGGCTGGGTGCCTACCTCGCCGACCTGGGCGCCCTCACCCCTTTTCTGTTCGTTTTCGACGATAGGGAAAAGATCCAGGACGTCCTGGAGGGGATCACGGGATCGAGGCTCACCTACTGCTACTTCCGGTTCGGAGGCTTGTACAACGACGTGGACGATCCGTTCATCGAGGGGACCAAAGCCGTGGTCAAGAGGATGTGGAGCCGCTTTTCCCTCTACGAAAAGCTCGTGACGGGCAATGTGATCTTCATCAACCGGACCAAAGGGATCGGAACCATCACCAAAGAGCAGGCCAGAAAGTACGGCGTTGCCGGTCCGGTCCTGCGCTCCGCCGGGATCGCGTGCGATCTGCGGAAAGTGGAACCCTACTCGGGATACGATGAATTGGAAGTGAGCTTCCCCGTCGGGGAACACGGCGACGCGCTCAATACGTACAAAATACGCATAGCCGAGATGGAAAACAGCCTCCGGATCATCGAACAGGCGCTTGCCAAGCTGCCCGGCGGTCCGTTCATGGCGGAAAAGGTGCCCAAGAAACTCAAACCGCCCCGCGGCGACATCTATCAGGTCGTGGAAACGCCGCGCGGAGAGCTGGGAATCTATATCGTCAGCGATGAAAGCGACAGGCCCGTGCGCATGAAGTGGCGTGTCCCTTCCTTCTCCAATTTGATGATCTTTCCGGAGCTGACCAAAGGGGCCCTTCTGGCGGATGCCGTTGCGATCCTGGGAAGCCTCGACCTGGTGATACCGGAAATAGACAGGTGATATCGTCGATGGTAAACGAACTGTTGAATATGGCGAGTTCGGATGCGGGAAAGATGATCCTTGGGCTGATCGGGGTCCTGGCGTTTGTGGTCATCAATGCCCTCATGCTGACCTGGGCGGAAAGGAAGGTCGCCGGGCACATGCAGAGGCGTATCGGACCGAAGGAAGTGGGGCCTTTCGGTCTCATCCAGCCTATCGCCGACGCGATCAAACTCCTGGGAAAGGAAATTCTCACTCCTGCAAGGGTGGACAAGCCGCTCTATCGCCTTGCCCCCATCCTCATTTTCGTCCCCGTGCTCGTCTCCTTTATCGTGATCCCTTTTGACGCCTCCTTGCAGGTCACCGACATCAATGTAGGGATCCTGGTCATCCTGGCCTTTTCATCGATTTCCGTCCTTTCCATCCTGATGGCCGGATGGGGCTCCGAGAACAAATACTCGCTCATCGGCGCCATCCGGAGCGTGGCCCAGAATATCGCCTACGAAATCCCCCTGCTCTTGGCGCTTCTGCCGGTGATCATGCTCGCCAATTCCCTGTCTCTCAAGGATATCGTCGAGAAGCAGCAGGGGCTGTGGTTTGTCTTCATCCAGCCCGTGGCCTTTATCATCTATTTCATCGCTTCGGTGGCCGAGACCAACCGAACACCCTTCGATCTGCCCGAGGCGGAAAGCGAACTGGTCGCCGGTTACCATACGGAATATTCGGGAATGAGATTCGCCCTGTTCTTCCTGGCGGAATACACGAACATGTTCATCGTGAGCGCCGTTGCGACGACATTCTTCCTGGGAGGCTACCAGGGACCGGTACTCCCCGGCATCGTGTGGTTTCTCCTGAAGTCCTATTTCCTGGTGTTTGTGATCATATGGCTCAGATGGACCTACCCCCGCGTCCGATTCGACCAGCTCCTCAATTTTGCCTGGAAGGGGATGATCCCCTTGGCCTTCTTGAACCTCATCATTACCGGAGGGCTTCTGAAGATATGATCTCCGGATTCATCAAAGGCACCGCTTCCCTGATCGCCGGACTCGGCGTCACGATCAAGGCCTTTTTCCAGCCGGTCGTCACCTCCCAGTATCCGCGGGAGCTCTTGACGATCAGCCCGCGTTTTCGCGGGCATACGCGACTTCTTCCCGATCCGGAAAACCCGGAGAAAAACAAGTGTACCGCCTGCGGGATCTGCGTAAAGAGCTGCCCGTCCGGATCCATCAAAAAGGTGGAAGGGGAAAAGAAGGAGGGGGAGAAGAAAAAGACGGCCACCGAGTACCTCCTGGATTTCACCACCTGCAGCCAGTGCGGCATCTGCGTGGAGGTATGCCCGTTCGATGCGCTGGATTTTTCCCACAATTATAACTCGGCGGGTTACAGACGGGAAGATTTCCATTACGATCTGGTTAAGGAACTCAAAAGGACGAAGGTGCAATGACTCCCGGGGAATGGATCTTCATAGGGGTGATGGCAACGACACTGGCGGGGACGCTGGGGGCGGTTTTATCCGGCTCCCTCATTTACGCCCTGGTCGGTCTGGTCACGGCGATGTTCGGTATCGCGGGCATCTACATTTACCTGAACGCGCCCTTCCTGGCGATGATGCAGATCCTCATCTATGTGGGCGCCATTTCGATCCTGATCGCATTTGCCATCATGCTCGCAGGCCCGATGTACCGGAGGCCCAAGGAATGGACCTCCCTGGCGAAGTTTGCCGCGGCGCTGGCGGTGGCGCTTTTTTCCCTGCTGCTGCTGCTGAAGGTGATCATGGGCGCTGTCCGGACTGCGAGCGGGGCCAAGCCCCTGGTTGTGACCACACAAGAGCTGGGCAGGATGTTTCTTGACAGGCTCACCCTGCCGTTCGAGCTGATCTCTCTGCTCATCGTGGTGAGCATCATCGGCGCGGTCATGCTGGCTCTGTTCTCAAAGGGGGAGAAATGACAGGGGATTTATTATACAATAATCTGCATATTTACCTGTTTGCCGCCCTTTTTCTCCTGGGATGCGGGCTGTTGGGCGTCATCTACCGTCGGACCCTGATCGGGATGCTCATTTCCATGGAGCTGATCATGAACGGCGCCGGTCTGAACCTCGTGGCCCTGAACAGCTTCTCCCAGCAGGGAAATCCTTACGGTATCGCCTTCACCCTGTTCATCATGGGGATCGCCGCAGCGGAGGCGGCCATCGCCCTGGGAATCATCATTGCCGTATTTCGGCGGTTCGGCCATATCGAAGGCGGGGAAATAAGGGAGATGAAAGGCTGATCTATGGTGATTCAAACTGCACAGCCTCTGATACCGATAGCGATCGTCCTTTGCGTCTCGGTCCTGATCCTCCTCTCGAAGAAACGGCCGAACATCCGGGAATTCTGGTCCATCGGCGGCGCCGTGCTGACGTTCGCCGCGGTGATGATGATGGTGCCCCCGGTCTGGCGTGGAGACCGGCTCGTTTACACCCTCTCCACCATCGCGCCCGGGATCTCACTCAATTTCAGGGTGGACGCCCTGTCGCTCGTCTTCGGGATCGTTTCCTCGTTCCTGTGGATCTTCGCCTCCATTTACAACATCGGCTATATGAGATCGCTCAAGGAGCATGCCCAGACGCGCTACTATCTCTGCTTCGCCGTCGCCATTTTAGGAGCCCAAGGCGTCTCCTATTCGGGCAGCCTCTTTTCCCTTTACCTTTTCTATGAAATCATCACCCTGTTCACCTACCCGCTGGTCGCCCATCACCAGGATGAAGAGGGCTATGCCGGCGGAAAGAAGTACCTTGTCTACCTCATGGGAACGTCGAAGGGGCTGTTGCTGCCCGCGGTCATCCTCACCTATGTGATGACCGGGACGCTTGATTTTTCCGATACGATCACCACCGGCGTTTTTCGCGGCGGGGCCGACAATCTCTGGATCACCGTGACCTACGTGCTGTTCATTTTCGGCTTTGCCAAGGCCGCCATCATGCCGTTCCATAACTGGCTCCCCTCGGCCATGGTCGCCCCCACGCCGGTCAGCGCCCTGCTGCATGCCGTCGCCGTCGTAAAGGCGGGCGTCTTCTGCATCGCGCGGGTGATGCTTTCCACCTTCGGGACGGCACTCCTGCAGGATTCCGGCCTCGGCCTGCTGACCGCCTATTTCGTATCCTTCACCATCCTCGCCGCCTCCATCATCGCCCTGACCAAGGACGATCTGAAGGCCAGGCTCGCCTATTCGACGGTCAGCCAGCTCTCCTATATCGTCCTGGGAATCGCCCTGCTCGATAAGACAGGGGTCCTGGGAGGCATCATCCATATCGTCAACCACGGCTTCAGCAAGATCACCCTGTTCTTCTGCGCGGGTGCCATCTTCGTGGCGAGTCACCGGAAAAAAATCAGCGACATGACGGGCATCGGCTATGCGATGCCTTTCACCATGGGGGCCTTTGCCGTCGCCTCGCTGAGCATGATCGGCGTTCCGCCCGTGGCGGGCTTCGTCACCAAGTGGTATCTGTTCAACGGCGCCCTGGAGATCCATAACCTGCCCATCATGATCGTTCTGATGGCCAGTACGATCCTCAACGCCGGATACTTCGTCCCCATCACGTTCAAGGCCTTCTTTACAGGGGACAAAAAGACATGGAAACAGGAAGGGATCGGGGAGGCGCCGCTCACCATGGTCATCCCTCTCGTCATCGCGGCTCTCATTTCCGTGGGATTGGGCCTCTATCCCGATGCCTTCAGCACCCTGATCGGGAGGCTGTTCTGATGAAGCTGGCGGATATGATCGGAACCCTTCGGGAGAATCTCAAGATTCTCAGGACCGTGATGATCGTCTATCTGGCGGTCCTTATCGTCTTCGATTTTTTCCTCTCGCGGGAGCACGCCCATTATCTGATTGATAAAATCTATGCCTACTGGTCCGTATTCGGAGCGGTCGGCTGTTTCCTCCTGATTAAATTCAGCAAGGGGATCGCGCATCTGTTTCTTGCCAAGGACGAGGATTACTATGATTGACGGGTTTAACGACTCTTTAACGAGGGGACTATGAATAGCTGGCTGCATCCGGCGCTTTTCTTTTTCGCGGGGAGTCTGCTGCTGCCCTTTTTTCAAGGAAAGGCCAAAAAGGCAATCCTCCTTCTTATCCCGATCCTCGCCATCATCGCCGTTGCCCTGGCCGAGCAGGGGGTCTACGGCCAGTACCGCTTCTTGAACGTCAACGGCGTCTTTGGAAGGGTCGATAAACTGAGCCTGATCTTCGCCTGGGTCTTCACCATCATGGCCTTTCTCGGCGCCCTCTATGCGCTCCATGTCAAGGAAAGCGGGCACCACATCGCCGGATTCCTGTACGTGGGAAGTTCACTGGGCGCCGTTTTCGCCGGCGACTATTTCACCCTGTTCATCTTCTGGGAGATCATGGCCTTCTCCTCGGTCTTTCTTATCTGGTATCAAAGGACGAAAAAGTCCCTGGACGCGGGATTCCGCTACCTGCTCGTCCATGTCTTCGGCGGACTCCTCTTTTTTACGGGGATGATGCTCTACTACGGCAAGACGGGGAGCTTTGCCTTCAACAGCATCGCCCCGGCCGGCGCGGGGATCGCCGAATACCTGATCCTCTGCGGGTTTGCCCTGAACGCCGCCGTGCTGCCCCTGCACGCCTGGCTGCCCGACGCCTATCCGGAGGCGACGGTCGAAGGCGCCGTATTCCTCTGCGCCTTCACGACGAAGACGGCGGTATACGTGCTGGCGCGGGGGTTTGCCGGATTTGAGATACTGGCGATCATGGGAACGGCCATGACCGTCTTCGGCGTCTGTTACGCCGTCATCGAAAACGACATCCGGCGGGTGCTGGCCTATCACATCATCAGCCAGGTCGGGTACATGGTGGCGGGGATAGGCATCGGCACGCACCTGGCCGTGAACGGGGCGGCGGCCCACGCCTTTGCCCATATCCTCTACAAGGCCCTCCTGTTCATGGGAGCCGGCGCCGTGCTCTACATGACGGGAACGGCGAAGCTGACCCGCCTGGGAGGACTTTACAGAACCATGCCGCTGACGATGATTTTTTACATCGTCGGGGCCGTGTCCATTGCGGGATTCCCCCTGTTCAGCGGCTTCGTGAGCAAATCCATGATCGTCTCCGCGGCCCATCAGGAGGGGAGACTCTGGCTGATGAGTTTCCTCAATCTGGCCGGTATAGGGACATTCCTCTCCGTGGGACTCAAAGTGACCTACTTTGCCTTCTTCGGGAAGGGAGAGCCGGTCCAGGCGAAGGAACCGCCGGCAAACATGCTCTGGGCCATGGCCATCACCTCGCTTCTGTGCTTCATCATCGGCGTCTATCCGGACGTGCTTTACGTCCTGCTCCCCTTTGCCACGGAATACCGGCCCTACAACCTGCCGCATCTGTCCGAGGCGTTGCAGCTCCTCTCCTTTACCGGCCTGGTCTTTTTTCTTCTTTTGTCCAAGCTGGGGCCGGAGGAGAAGATCAATCTCGACGTGGACTACTTCTACCGGAAGGGAACTGCCCTTTTCCTTAAATTTGACGAAAAGGTGATCGGCGTCGGCGACAGCCTCTGGGGAGAACTTTACAGAACGATCGGGCTCCGTGCGCTTTTCAAGAGCGCGGACGCGTCATACGGTTTCGATCAGAAAGTGATCGACGGGATCGTCGACGGTTCGGCGACCTCTACCGTGGGTCTGGGATCCGTGGTGAGGAAGCTGCAGTCGGGAAGGGTACAGACGTACATCGGTCTGTCTCTGATGATTTTTTTCCTGGTGGTGCTGTTTGCGGTGATATAGACAAACCGGAGAGGCAGGACGCCCGCTCCTCCGGTGTCTTTTGATCATGAAGGAATAGGACGCATGGAAAAGTACCTGATGATGAACCCCTTGGATTTTCCCATCCTGTCGACGATCATCTTCCTTCCTTTGGCAGGGGTTGCGCTGATCCTTTTCATCAGAGGGGAACGGGCGATCAAGGTCACGGCCCTGATCGCCAGCGTCGCCACCCTAGTGCTTTCCGTGGCGCTTTACGCCTATTTCGACCCGCAGACCCCCCGGTTCCAGTTCGGGGAATCCCTCTCCTGGATACCGATGTACAATATCAACTATACGCTTGGGGTCGACGGCATCACAATCCTTTTGATCGTATTGACCGCCCTGGTCACCCCGGCCTGCGTCCTGTGTTCCTGGACCTCGATCTCACAGCGGATCAAGGAGTTCATGATCTGCATCCTGCTGATGGAAACCTCCATGATCGGGGTTTTCTGCTCCCTGGACTTCATCCTTTTCTACGTCTTCTGGGAGGCGATGCTGATCCCCATGTATCTTCTTATTGCCGTCTGGGGCGGACCGCGGCGGGATTATGCATCCCTCAAGTTCTTTATCTACACCCTGTTCGGGAGCGTTTTCCTCCTGGTCGCGATCATCGCCCTGTACCTTGTCAACGGGACCTTCAGCATTCCCGAGGCCATGTACAAAAATTACCCCTTCCAGTTCCAGGCCTGGGTGTTTCTGGCCTTTGCCATCGCCTTTGCCATCAAGGTGCCCATGTTTCCGTTCCATACCTGGCTGCCGGCGGCGCATACGGAAGCGCCCACGGCGGGAAGCGTCCTTCTGGCGAGCATTCTCCTGAAGATGGGGACTTACGGCTTCCTGCGGTTCTGTCTCCCCATCACGCCGGTGGCGAGCTTCACCTTTGCCCCTTACGTCGTCGCCCTTTCCGTCATCGCCATCATCTACGGGGGTTTCGTCTGCCTGAGCCAGACCGACATGAAGAAATTGATCGCCTATTCCAGCGTGGCCCATATGGGATTCGTCACCCTGGGGATCTTCACCTTCACAAAACTCGGTTTCGAAGGGGCGATGCTCCAGATGATCAACCACGGGATCACCACCGGGGCGCTCTTTCTCTCGGTCGGGATCATTTACGAACGGACCCATAGCCGCGAAATATACGATAATGCAGGTCTGGGTAAAATCACGCCCGTCTATGTGGGATTTTTCGGTCTGTTCGCCATCTCTTCCTTCGGATTCCCCGGCACCAATAACTTTGTGGGTGAGCTCTATGTCCTGGTGAGCACGTTTGCCTGGAGCAAGTCGGCGGGATTCCTGGCCGTGGTGGGCGCGGTTCTGGCAGCCGCCTATATGCTCCGCTTGCTCAAACTCATTGTCTGGGGCAGACAGGACAAAAGAACGATCCGGGACATGAACCTCCGGGAGGTGATCTATTTGCTGCCGTTGGGTGTCTTTGTGATCTGGATCGGCCTTTTCCCTCGTCCCCTTGTGCGGATGATGGAGGTGACGCTCGGCCATCTGCTTCGGCAATTGCAGGTTTTTTCCCACTGAAGGGGTTAGCTTATGATGTTGTTGTTGCCTGAACTCACCATGCTTCTGCTTTCCGTTGTTTTTCTTATTCTGTCGCTTGTGGACAGGAAGGACTCTCTGTTTTTGTGGGCCAGGGCTTTGGCCCTGGCGGGACTTGTCGTTACCCTTGCCAGCGTTGCAGGGAAAGGGGAGCTCTTTTCCGGCGCCTATCGGGTGGATCTCTTTTCCCAGATCTTCAAAGTGCTCACTTCCATCGGCTTCTGCTACGTGGTTTTCATGTTCGGCAGCCAGGACGAGGTGGAAAGCCGGTATCTGCCCGACTACCTCATGTTCTTGGCCTTCTCGACACTCGGCTTGATGATGCTGGCCAGCGCCGTGGAACTCATCTCCATCGTCATCAGCCTGGAAATCTCCTCCTTCAGCCTCTATGCCATCGTCCCCCTGCGCCGATCCCAATCCAAGCTGCAGCTGGAGGCGGCGGTCAAATATCTCTTCTTCGGCGCCGTATCCACCGGCATCATGCTTTTCGGCATGGGCTACCTCTATGCGATGGCCGGTTCCACCTTTCTTGCCGATATCATCCGGGTGCTTCAGCTGTTTATCTCGCAACCGGTGGGCATTCTGGCCCTGGTGCTTACCATGACGGGTTTCTTCTTCAAACTTTCCCTCTTCCCGCTGCACTTCTGGGCGCCCGACATCTACGAAGGAGCCTCCAATACGACGACCACCTTCATCGCCACTGTCCCTAAAATCGCCGCAGTGGCCCTGTTGATCCGGATCTCCATGCTGGCGCCCTCCCTTTCCCTGCCCCTGGTCAACATCCTCATGATACTGGCGGCCCTGTCGATGACGGTAGGGAATCTTATCGGCCTGATCCAGAAGGACGTCAAACGCCTCCTTGCCTATTCAGGGATCGCCCATGCGGGGTACCTGATGCTCGGCGTCATCTCCCTGAACAGCGGTGGCGGCGCCTCTGCCATCTACTATATCGCGATTTACCTCTTCATGAATCTGGCCTGCTTTTACGTGATCACACTGATGGCGAAAAGCGGCGAGAACATCAGGGTCGACGACCTCGCCGGCCTGTCCAAGAGATCTCCGCTGCTCGCCCTTACCCTCGCTGTCTCCGCCTTCTCCCTGGCCGGCATCCCTCCCACGGGGGGATTCACCGGAAAGTTCTTCCTTTTCGTCAGCGCCTTTCAGGAAGGGTATCTGGCCATCGTCATCATCGGCGCGGTCAATACCGTCATCTCCATCTTCTATTACCTGAACCTGGTGCGGATGAGTTATTCCAAAGAGCCGGAATCTCGGCCGAGCATCCCTCTGTATTTTCACGAAAAGGCTCTCTGCTATACCCTCATCTTCATGGTCCTGTATATGGGCCTTGTCCCCTTTGGACTGATGGATATCTTTCAGGGCGCCTTCTGACACGCCTGCCGGGAACACAGAGTAGCCCGAAGATCAAAACCCCGTCCTTTTGAGTCGTATATCCCGTCATCTCAGGGAGTTCCAATTATCGCTTGAACTTGGAAAAGAAAGGGGATATAGAGCGCGTACTTAAAATAAAGGAGAACAGCATTTATGGCGATGATGCTGAAAGATTCGCTTCAGAACATACAGATCCATAAGGCAATGAGCCCCCACTATACGGAACTATTGGAAATCCTTGAGGAGATACTGATCCTCCGAGAGGAGTACCGCCATCGGATCAAAAGGGAGATCTTTCCCGTCGATCAAAAGCTGATTGCCGCCAAGATTGCCGGAGGGCTTCCGCTGGTCGATTTTTCCTCCGTCACATGCGATCTCACGGAACCCAAGGAGTATTTTTTGGCCCTCCTGGAGATCGCGGAGAAGCGGTCCCCGGGTGAAACAGGGGAAATGGCAAGGAGGATCCGGGAAGGGGAAATCCGTTTCAATGACCTGATTTATGAGTCATTCAACCCCTTGCCCCTGGAAGAAGAGAAGGAGGCGGAAGCGCACACGGAAGGAGAGGATTCCTTTGATCTGATAGAGCTCTTCATTGAAGAGAGCTTGAGACCGGCGCTGGAAAGAGTGGTGGAAGCACACGCCGATATCATAAAAAAGACCGGATGGTTGGAGGGCTACTGCCCCATCTGCGGCCGGGAACCCAAGATCGGCGAGATCCGGGATGACGAGGGAAACCGTTATCTCTTCTGCAACCAGTGCGGGTTCGAGTGGAGTTTCCGAAGGGTCAAATGCCCTTTCTGCGGCAATGAGGAACAGCAGACCCTCGCCTATTTCACGATCGAGGAGGACGATCGGTACCGGGTGGATGTTTGCAACGAGTGCAAACGCTACATCAAGATCCTGGATTTCAGGGACACCAAGGAGAAGGCCGACATGGACGTGGAGGATATCGCCACCCTCCATCTGGACATGCTGGCCAATGACGAAGGTTACGATTGACCCGCTGCTGAGCAAGCCCTATGGAAGACCGGCATATAGCGAAGATCATTCGCCTCCTCGAAAAAGACCTCGAAAACCGGGAACTTCCCATCGTCTCGCAGCTTGCCGACGAGCACCGCGACCCTTTTGCCATCCTGATCTCCACCCTTTTGAGCCTGAGGACCAAGGACGAGGTGACGGCGGGGGCAACGCAAAGGCTTTTTGCCCTGGCCTCTGCACCGGAGGAGATGCTCCGGCTTTCCAGCGCGCGGATAAGAAAGGCGATCTATCCGGTAGGGTTCTATCGGACCAAGGCGGAAACGATCCGGCATGTCTGCCGGGAATTGATCGACCGCTTTGACGGCCGTGTCCCTGATACGCTCGAAGCCCTGCTTTCCCTCAAAGGGGTGGGGCGAAAAACGGCCAACCTGGTCGTCTCCCTCGGTTTCGGAGGGGCAGGGCTCTGCGTGGACACCCACGTGCATCGGATCTCCAACCGTCTAGGCTACGTCCGGACAAGGAACCCCGAAGAGACGGAATTTGCCCTCCGGGGGAAACTCCCCCTGAAATACTGGTCCAGATACAATACGCTTCTGGTCGCCTTCGGCAGGAATATCTGCCGGCCGGTTTCGCCCCTCTGCAGCACCTGCCCCATTGCCGCGTGCTGCGACCGGGTCGGCGTGAAAATAAGCCGTTAGGGGATGGATTTTCGCCCGGGCAAAAGCGGATAACGAAAAGAGCCCTCCCCTTCCGCATTGACACTTTTGTATATGGTGATACAATTCGATCCAAAGGAAAACATCCGTCCGTCGCATCCGGGGGACCATGGGAAAGGGGGAAGACAACATGGCGATTAAAGTAGGGATCAATGGTTTCGGAAGGATCGGAAGGAACATCATCCGGGCCGCGGGAGGAGATCCATCCATTGAATGGATCGCGGTCAACGATGTCGCGGACGCCAAGACCCTTGCCCACCTTTTCAAATACGATTCGGTACACGGAATCTACAAAGGCGATGTCCAGCCAAAGGACCGCTCCATCATGATCAACGGCAAAGAGATGAGGGTGTTCGCCGAAAAGGACCCTGCGAGGTTACCATGGAAGGAGATGGGGGCGGACATCGTCATCGAATCGACGGGTCTTTTCACCGCCAGGGAAAAGGCGCAGGTGCACATGACCTCCGGGGGCGCGAAAAAGGTGCTGATTTCCGCCCCGGCCAAGGACGAAGACATGACGATCGTCATGGGCGTCAATGACTATCGCTACGACCCCCAGCAGCACCACATCATCTCCAATGCCTCCTGCACGACCAACTGCCTGGCGCCCTTTGCCATGATCCTTCATGAGAACTTCCGCATCAAGAAAGGGCTGATGACCACGATCCATTCCTATACCAACGACCAGAGGATACTGGACCTTTCCCATCAGGACCTGCGTCGGGCCAGGGCTGCCGCGATGTCCATGATCCCGACCACGACCGGGGCCGCCAAGGCCGTCGGGCTTGTCCTTCCGGAACTCAAGGGGAAGCTCAACGGATTTTCCATGCGGGTGCCGACTCCGGATGTTTCGGTCGTGGACCTCGTTGCCGAAATCGAGAAGGATGCAACCGTCGAGGAGATCAACGCCGCCCTCAAAGAGGCTGCCGAGGGAAAGATGAAGGGGATTCTCGCCTATTCCGACGAACCGCTGGTCTCGATCGATTATCTGGGCAATCCGCATTCTTCCATCATCGACGGAAGATCCACCATGGTCATCGAGAGAAACCTGATCAAGGTCCTGTCCTGGTATGACAACGAATGGGGATTCTCCTGCCGGATGATCGATCTCATTAAACTCGTAGCAAAAAATCTCTGACAGAAAAAGAACTTCGATAAGTCTCAAAAACAGTTCCCTGCTCTGCTTTCTCGAAACGACGGGGAGACAAAAAAGGAGCGATGCATATGGCGAAAGTCGAGGTTTTTGAGAAGAAGCGGCCGATCCTCGGGATCAACAGCCTGGGGCGGATAGGAAAACTCACCCTGTGGCATCACATCGGCAGAAAATATTTTCAAGAGATCGTCGTCAATGTAGGAAGGGGCGTGGGCACAGGGCTTTCCGCGATCGCCCAGGTGATAGAAAAGGATGCTACCTATGGAAGCCTGCATCGGTTCCTATACGGCATCAAGGCCAAACCGATGATCCAGATCGTTGATGAGAAAAAAGGCAGCCTCCTGATCGACGGCGTACCCGTGACGATACTGCGGGAGGCGCGCAATCCGGCCGACATCGGCTGGAGGAACTATGGGGTCGATGTGGTGGCGGAATGCACCGGTAAGTACCTGGATCCCACGGTGGCCCCGGATGACAAGAACGGCTCCATCATGGGGCACCTGGCCAGCGGAGCGAAAGTCGTCATCAATTCCTCGGCGTTCAAAATTAAAAACAAGGCATTGTCGATGCCGGAGGAGGCGGTCACGCTGATTTACGGGATCAATCACACGGCCTTTGACTATAAGAAGCATCAGGTCGTATCCGCGGCTTCCTGCACCACAACAGGGTTGGCGCACATGATCAAACCGCTCCTGGAAAACGAAGCGACCAGCAAGATCCTCACCGCCTCGATGTCCACGGTGCATGCGGTCACAAACTCGCAGAGCATTCTCGACAAAACGCCCAAATCCGGCGAAAAGGACCTGCGCAAAAGCAGAAGTACGCTGAACAACATCATCCTCACCTCCACCAACGCAGCCGAGGCGCTTGGCCAGGTCATCCCGGAGGTGAAAGACATCGGTTTCATGGCGGACTCCATCAGGGTACCCACGAACACGGAATCACTGATCGTCCTGAATGCCACCTTCCAAACGCACAGAAATACAGATTGCAAAGACGCCCCTCTGACCACCGAGACACTCAATCGGATTTACCGGAAGGCCTCGGAAAAGGACCCTGAACACCTTGTCGTCTTCTCGGAAGAGCAGAACGTATCCACCGATCTGATCGGGGTGGATGCGGCGGTGGTAATCGAAGGACAATTCAACCACATCCGGACCGCATTCATCGATATCGACCTTTCCCATGTCCCCGACCTGCCGGAGACGTTTCTCAAGACCCTGCCACAGTCCACCATGCGGATACCGGTTGTCCATGCCAAGATCTTCGGCTGGTATGACAACGAATACGGAAGTTACACGAACAGGCTCGGTGATTTGACCACCTACATCCACAAGAGCCTGTTTCACTGAAATCTGAGGAGCGCAGAACAGCTAAAGGACGATTTTGTAAGATTCATCGGCGCCGATCGTATGTTTCCCGGTATAGACGGCCCCGCTCCAGCCGTCGATACTGATGAAATCCCCGCTGTGGATGGTTTTGCCGTCGACCCTGCTGTACCCTTCCGACTCGTAGACATGGAGTTTGTTGAAACCCACGACCCCGACCTTGTTGAGCTGGGGGATGGTGACGGCCGCATGGGACGTGCCGCCGCCTCTGGCGGTAAGGATGCCTTCGACCTTGAGGATGATCCCCACGTCGTCGGGAACCGTATCCGGACGGATCAGGATCAGGGCGGTTTCCGGTTCTTTCTTTCGGAAGTGCTCGATCCCTTCCTCGGAATAGACCGCCCTGCCCGTCAATGCCCCGCCGCTCACCCCGATCCCTATGCCAAGGAAAGAGCGTTCAAGATCGGCGTCGCTGACGAACGTCTTGACCATTCCCGTTTCCCTTTGAACCATGTCGCGGGTCTGAAGGATGTGAAGGCCTTTGCTGGTCGCATTCTCGAAGGTAAACTCGATTTCCTGATGGCTGAATCCCTTATCGTAAACCAGAAATTCCGCGATGCTGACGAGCTCCCTGTATATTTCCGGAAATCTCGTCTCCAGTGAAAGCATCGACTCCCTGCTCTCCGCCTTCTTCTGCTTTTCCGAAATGGGATAGGTTTCCACCAGGCCGGAAACGATATCCTCCCCCTGGACACCGAAGATGAAATCCCCATAAATGGAAACATCCTGGGATGAGCCTTTGGGATCCCGGGTCATGATGACGCCCGAACCGGAGTTTTCATTCAGGTTGCCGAAGACCATGGCCTGGACGATGACGGCAGTCCCCCATTCATCGGACAGATGCATCTGATGACGGAAAATCCGTGCCTGTTCCGAATTCCAGGAGGCAAAAACCTCCATGATGGCATGCTGGAGCTGCTGATAGGGATCCACTGCGATCTGGATGCCCCGCTCTTCCATGGCCTTTTTATAGGAAAGGGCCAGGAGCCGCATCTGCTCCGGATCAAACTGGATTTTCTTTTTCACATCATACCGGTTTTTAAAAGAGGTCATGATTTCATCAAAGATATTCCTCTCCAATCCCTGGAACATCCCCCAGGTCTGGATCAATCTCCGATAGGAATCCCATGCCGCCCATTGATGGCCGTCCTGCCTGGCAAATCCCTCCACAATCGTTTCATTGATGCCGACATTGAGAAAGGAACACATCATCCCGGGAAGAGAAATCGTCGCACCGCTTCGGACGGAAAGCAGAAGCGGATTGTCGGGATTGCCGAAGATCTTTCCGGTCATGCGCTCAAGCTCTTTGATCTCCTTACAGATCCTTTCCCAGAGGTCCTCAAAGATATATTCATATCCCATGACGCCTTCATAGCCCCGGAAGACCTCCGTGGTGATCACAAATCCGGGCGGGACAGGCAGATTGAACGATTTCAATTCCTTCAGGAAGTAGGCCTTGTTTCCGATAAGGATCTGGTTGTCCGTATCCCTGTTTTTTCTGTAAAGGGTCGAGATGGCCAGTTCCGGGATATAGGCCATGACCAGATTGAGAATCTTTTTGTTGTCCTTGAACTTTTCCAGCTCGGCGCTCAGGGTCCTGATCACGGCATTGATGAAATTGTCCAGAACCTGCAGACCAAAGGCCGAAGGGATGATCGAACGGACGAAGTTTTCCGAATACTGGATCGTTTTTCTATCCCTGTTCTCATCCTGATCAATCATCTGGTCGATGATGACCACCAGATTGGACCTATGGGCATCGATATAGTAATCGCGGGTGATTTCCTGTATTTTTTTGGCGATGAACTGGAAAATGTCGATATACTGATCAATGGAAAATTGCCGTATCTGCAAGGCGTTGGTGATATATTTCAGCTTGGCGACCAATCCTTCCGTCGCCATCCCTTCCAGGTCCAGCGCCCTCACGTAAAGCCACAGGTATTTGTGTATCTTCATCAGCGTGCTTTTGGTGATGAAGTTGAGGTTCAGGGATTCCACCAGCCTCTCAAAAAGGGTTGTGGCAAAGCTTTCCAGGCGGAACGTGAGCCCCATGGCTTCGAACTTCTCCTCCCTGTAGGTTCCATACATGGAGGGGATCCCGGCGGCGATATGCCGTTTGTGATAGATGTTTTCAAAGGAGTCTGTCTTTTTGGGGGAGAGGATCTTTTCCTTTAAAACAGCGATCATATCCAAAAGGAGGGTCAGGGTCTTGTGATCGTTCTTTCTCGCCAGGGAACGCTTCAGAGACTGGACTTGACGCGGATCGAGCAGGGTCGAGGCCTCCAGGTCTTTGACCAGATCGATATGCTGATGGAAATACTTCTTATAGATGAGCTGATAGAACCGGATCATCAGTCCGGCCCTCTCCTTTTCCCTTTTCTGGACACCGGGGACCGCATTGATTTCTTTTGAAATCTTGTCTTGATCCCAGCCCAGCAATGCGGACACGTCATTGTCGATGGTTGAAAACACACGCTCGAATATGACATGGAGATCGTCAAAATACTCCCCCGAGGCGCGAATTTCACTGTAAATCTCGACAGGCAGATGATCGTTCAGATATCGTTTGTCACCGGTACGCCAGTAACGAAAGAGGTCTTCGATAAAGGAGACCAGACAACTGTTGCTCTCCACATGGGACTGCTTTCTTAAAAAGTAGATGATCTTGTCGTTTCTGGCGGAGAGCTCATCCACCGCAGTGGAAATCGTCCGCAGCTCTCCTTCCGCACCTATTTCGCTGAAAAATACCGGGAAGATTCTCAAGAGCTGCTTGACGAGGTTATACGCGGGCAGGATATCCGAATTCAGCAGCAGGGAAATATCCTTCTGCAGCAGATCCGTATCGCGAACAAAGACCCCTTTGAGGCTCAAATTGATGATCAGGGCGGAGAGAAGCTTCTTTGTCCATCTCGGTTTGCGGGCAATAATCTCGATCCAGCATCGGATATTTTTGATATGCGTGGGATTCACCCGGATCTGCCACTCCGTGGTCGGTCCTTGAATATCGGGATGCTGAAAACCGAAGGCCACGAGTTCCTCGATGAAGGTATCCACGAGAGAATGGTTGTTGGACTCAAACACTTCCTTCGACAGGGTGGTGATGCAATCAAGGATCGGACTCCGGTATTGATTCTGCGCCGCTATTTTTTTCAGGAGACGAAATACCTTCTGGATGAATTCGTTGCTGTTCCGGTCACTCTCTTCTTTTAACGCCCTTCCCAAACAGCGATTGATTTCGATGAGGCAGGCATTTCGCATATCCGACAATCCTTCAACATTCATCATATTGAAAAGAAAATCGAGTTTCACAAGATAACGCCGGCCCTTGAAAGCAGTCGACTTTTCCAAGGCATCCGCAATCACGAGATATCCGTTGGCGATCTGGACATGATCGGGCATTTCCAGAAAGACCGTTATCGGATCCGCAACGCTTGGCACTTGACGTTCAAGAATCTCCAGACGGGCGAGCAGCCCCCGGATATGCTCATGGGAAAGGGGTACGATCAACTCATGATAAGCCTCTCTGTCTTCTTCGCTCTCCTCCTCCCTGGAAAACCATTGCAGAGGGTCCGATTGCGTCAACCAGTACCTATAGGTTGACTTGAAACCGCAGCAGAGAAGTCCGATGACCTCGCGAGGGTCGATTCCGACCGGATGCTCCCTCATCAGCCCCAGGGTCGCCTTCATATAACTAGATGATTTTTTTAATAAATTATTATCATTCCGAGACAGTTCCACAAGCCGCCCAAACACGGGCGGCAATAGGGGTGCGTTTCTGTCAAGCAGGTGGTTGCTTTTGGAAAGAACGGTGTTGAGATATTCAAAACAGTAGCGGACTGCACTGTCTCTGACCTCTTCCTCCCTGGCCGACGCGAGGATGACAAGATACATATCCGCCAACTTTTTCAGTGCAGACAATCCCTTTTCGTGGATGTTGAAATCATAAAAATCCCCAATGGAAAGGCTCTTGAGCTGGGTAAGAACATAATCCCAGTTCACAAAGGGATGGTGAAGCTCGATGAGCAGCTCTTCCGTCCTCTTCAATACCCCGTAGCGGTTTTCAGCGACATCCAGAAGTATCCGATATTCATCGGGGATCTGTACAACCGCCTTGGTTCTTTCCAAATTGATTTCCAAGGCGCTTACATGCTGTGTCTTTTCTTTCCCATCCATGTCAGCAGATTAATGCGAATCTCAAAATATTGCAATTCGTAACTTTCTCGTCATTCACCCCTCCCGGAAAAAAACATTGACGTACAAAAGGGGGCTGGCTATGATCCGGCATACTGAAAGCGGCGATCTGGTCATGCCGAACGAGAGGTCTCGTCCTGCATATCGTCCGCAAGTCCTTTGGAGGTTGACATGGTTCGACCGATCATCGCGGGAAATTGGAAGATGAACAAGACAGTCGCGGAGGCGGTGGACTTTGCTGCCCGCCTCCGGGCGGCTTACAGCAACACCCCTCCGGATCGGGAGGTGATCATCGCTCCGCCCTACACGGCCCTTCAGGCCGTGGCAAGTGCGATCCGGGGCTCGTTCATCCATCTGGCAGCCCAGAACCTGCATGAGGTGGAAAAAGGGGCCTATACCGGTGAGATCTCAGGGGCGATGCTTCGTGAGGCGGGATGCAGCTTCGTCATCGTCGGCCATTCTGAGCGCCGAACCCTGTTTGGTGAAAGCGATGAACGGATCAACAGGAAGCTCCTGGCGGCCCTGTCGGTCGGTCTGGAGCCGATCTTCTGTATCGGAGAGTCGCTCCTGCAGCGGGAAAAAGGCGATACGGAAGCGGTCATTGAGCATCAATTAAAAGAAGGATTGAATAATTTAACCGCACGTGATATGAAAAAATGTATGATCGCCTATGAGCCGGTATGGGCGATCGGCACCGGAAAGACGGCAAGCCCTGGACAAGCCGAGGAGGTTCACCGTTTTATCCGGGAATGGATCACCCGGCGGTTCGGTCCGAAAAGCGGGGCGGAGCTTGCCATCCTCTATGGAGGCAGCGTCACGCCGAAAAATATCGCTGAACTGCTTACGCAACCGGACATCAACGGAGCCCTGATAGGAGGGGCCAGCCTGGATGTCGATTCCTTCATCCAGCTTATCGGTTGCTGAATCAAATTGAAAGGGTATAAAAGTGCAAATTCTCGTCACCGTATTACACTTGGTCGTCTGCGTCGTCCTGATACTCGTCGTCCTTCTCCAGGCAGGTAAGGGCGCCAATATGGGCGCGGTTTTCGGAGGGTCCAGCCAGACCATTTTTGGAAGCAGCGGCCCCGGCACCTTTCTTGGAAAGCTGACGACCGGGGTTGCCATCATCTTTATGCTGACCTCGTTCAGCCTTTCCTATACCGCCTCCCGTAAAGGGTCTTCCCTGATGGAAGGCGCTTCACGGCCCGCAGCTCAGAAAACAGCCCCTGCGCAGCAGCCGGCATCGCCTCCTGCCCCGGCAGTCCCGACTCCACAAGCCCCGGCGGCACCTCCGACGTCCAAATAGACCGCTCCGCAGGAGAACGGATTTTGCTGTTTTGTTATTGACAAAGCCCTGCAGAATGGGTAAGTTTCCGGCGAAAAGTTCACTCAGCGGCGCCTGTTGCGCCGCTGGGGACGCGATTCGAGTGCCGAAGTGGTGGAATCTGGTAGACACGCTATCTTGAGGGGGTAGTGGGCCACGCCCGTCCGGGTTCAAGTCCCGGCTTCGGCACCAATATACCGACAGTGGAACGGGGAAACGGCCAGGCGACCGGAGCCCCGTTTTTTATTTTTACCGATCGCCCGGCGCCGGGAAGGCTTATGAAAAAAGCTTAACATTTTCCGAAAAATCGGTTAAGGTCACCACGGTCGACAAGACAAATCCTAAAGCGGGAACATTGTAACATAGCGGTTGGCATCTATTTTGGGTGCATTCATGATCGATCAGCAGATTCGGGACTTCATCTCGCATATGCCCAGGTTTTCCGCGACGGGGACTAAAGTGATGGAGGTCTGCAATCGCCCGGCCACCTCATCGCATGATCTCAACAGGGTGATTTCCTTAGACCCGGTTCTCACCGGCAAGGTTTTGAAACTGGTCAATTCCGCCTATTATTCCTTGGGGCAAGAAGTGACATCCCTGACCCACGCCCTCATCCTGCTGGGAATCAACACCGTAAAGAACCTTGCCTTGGGTACCGCCATTCTGGAGAGCATCGGCGGAAAGAATTCGTTTCGCTGCCTCTCCATGGACGATTTCTGGCTTCACTCCCTCGGCGTAGGAGTCATTTCCAGATCGTTTGCGCGCCTGACCGGAATTCCTTCCACGGAAGAAGAGGGATATTTTGTGGCCGGCCTTCTGCATGACCTGGGGAAAATTCCGCTGAACTATTGCGATCCGGAGATGTACAATCGTGTCCTTGAAGCTGTCACTCTTGAACAAACCACTCTGTATGAGGCGGAAAAGACCTATCTGGGCCTTGATCACTGTACCGTAGGCGGATGGATTGCAGACAAATGGAGGCTCCATCGGGTCTTTTCGGATGTCCTCCATTTCCATCATGACCAGAAAAGCGGAAGAGAAAAATCCCGTTCTTTGCTCATCGCTTCCCTGGCGAATCTCTACGCAAGCCACTGGAAAATCGGCTCGGCAGGGAATGCCGCTCCCAACCTTTCTGTCATGCAGGACCTGCAGAAAAGGCTGAACATCGAAGCCGAACAGATCGCCGCGATTCGCGATAACGTATTGGAAGATATAGAGAAAGCTCGAATCTTCCTGGAGGTAGCGACCAAAGGATAAGGATTTTATGGACATTACGTTCTGGGGTGTGAGAGGAGGGATTCCCTCTCCGGGTGCTCACACGGTCAAATACGGAGGGAACACCGCTTGTGTGGAACTCTATTTCCGAGATTCTCGCCGGACTATCATCATTGATGCCGGTTCGGGAATCCGTAACCTCGGCATCCGGATGATGTCGCCGGATTACCGACAGAAGCCTATCGAGGCGGATCTGTTTTTCACCCATACCCACAGCGATCACATTATCGGATTCCCCTTTTTTCCCCCTGTTTACGCCCAGGAAACAAAACTCCGGATATACGGACCTGCGACCTATGAAGAAGACTCTCTGGAAAAGATCATCAGCTCTCACATGTCCTATCATTTTTTCCCTGTCCGTCTGGCGGAGCTGGCGGCCGAGATGGTCTACAACGAATTGAAGGAAGGATCCTATGACCTCGGCGACGGGATAACGGTCACCACTCGGTACCTGAACCACCCTCTTTTGTGCTTCGGCTATCGATTCGAGCATCAGGGGCGGTCCGTCTGTACCGCTTTCGATACCGAGCCGTTTCGAAATCTCTTTGCCCAGAATCCCGGCCGACCTGACGATGACGACCCTATCGCCCTGGAGGGCGAGAACGTGGCCGCCCAAGAAAACAGCCGTCTGGAAAGATTCTTCGAAGGGGCCGATCTGCTGATCTATGACGCCCAGTATCTTCGACAGGAATATGAATCCTCTCGATTGGGCTGGGGCCATTCCCCCATGGAACATGCCATCGAGTCGGCGCAGCGGGCTCATGTGAAAAGGTTGGCCCTGTTTCACCATGATCCTGAACGGACCGATGCGCAGCTGGATGCCCTGGAGTCACGCTACCATAAGCACCGCCAGGGGAAGGCTACGGAAATCTTCTTTGCCCGCGAAGGAATGCGGATCGAGATATAATCCTTTCCCTCGCATATCGATCCGGTCAATGATTCCCTTACCCTGATCCGCAGCAGATCCCTCGGAACCACCTCCTGGATCAGTCGGTGTCCTGGAAGGCACCCATTGCCTCACGCTGGAGCAGATCCCCTGCCTTTTTGTATTTCGGCGAAAAATGGAATACCTGAATGCGCTTTGCACCTGCCTGCCTTGCCAGGATACCCGCCTGTTTCGCCGTCAGATGACACTTCTGGGCCGCGTTGTCGGCATCTTCATCAAGGAAAGGGGCCTCGATGAACATCAGCTCCGACCCCCTTCCCAGTTCGACGATCCTGCGGGCATTCTCTTCATTATACAGGGCATCGGTGATGTAGGAGATCTTCTGCCCAGGCGTGATCTTGACGGCCTTCTGCCTCAGCATCCCCAGGGGCACGGTTTTCCAGACCATCCGACCATCGGTGTCGCGCCACCAGGCCCGTACGGGAAGGTCATCCGGATCCCCCTTCATCACATGCGCCTTGAGTTCCAGCAGCCACGCCCCGGTGGAAAGCCCCATCTCCCGAAGGATGTTTTTCTTGATATTGACGCGGGTCTTTTCTTCAAAACAAAAGGCCAGACAAGGGGTACCGTGATCGAGGAATGACGATCTGACCGTAAAGAAGTCCCCCTGCACAAGGATCCCGTCATGCTCCGCACACGTCTCCCCTTCGGGTTGGAAGGCATTCCGGCAGTGATACCGCCTGCTGACGGTGCATCGCGGATGGACTTCTGTGACGAGCAGCTCAAAGTCATTGGTGTAATTGGCAACCAGGTTCCAGGTATAGGAATGGAGCTTGTCCTCGACGTTTTGCAGGAAACGGGGCGGGCCGAAAAGACGGATGCGTCGATCCCTACCCAGCGAAATCCTCAGCAGGTGATCGAAACCGATGAAGTGGTCCATATGGGTATGGGAGATGAACACATATCCGATCTTCAAAAGTTTGCGGGGCGAAAGGGCGTGGATATCGCCGAGGTCAAAAAGAAAGGCCTCTTTTTGATACCTGAAGTCCACATACACGCCCGGATCGCCAAAGGGATCATTGATCAAGGAAGCGCTGTGAATCATGTCCCCCCCTCCGCTCATACTCAACGAGTGAGGCAGAATAAAACGATTCGCTCACCCGCCTGGGTGATGCGGTCCTTATAGCACGAAGTCCGTTTTTCCCCAAAGAGGGCGAAAAGAACCCATCCCCCGGGCCGTTGCGGATGAAGACGACGGGGATCGAAGCGCTGTCGCTCTTTGGCCCTGCCGATTGTTCTTGACAGGCGGCCTCCCCTTGGTTATCGTCGCCCCAGGCAAAGGAGGAGGTTCAACCCAGATTTGATCTACTGCTCCTGAATAACTCGGAATTCCTTTATGAAACCAGCATGTCCGGAGGACCCGTCCACATGACTGAAAAGGGCAACCCTGTCGACGCCGAAAACGGCGCTGCAAAGAAAATCCGAAACCGCTATGACAAGATGGAGTGGGCCGGGGCCTTCGGCGATATGGGCACCCTGATCCCCTTCGTGGTGGCCTACATTACGATTCTGAAGGTGGAGCCCCTTGGACTCCTCCTCATGTTCGGCATCGCCCTTGTGGCATCCGGCCTCTATTACCGGACACCGCTGCCCATCCAGCCCATGAAGGCCATCGGCGCGGCCGCCGTCGCCGGGGGGATCAGTCCGGCGGCCCTGTTCGGCGCGGGCCTTTCCACGGGGCTTTTCTGGCTTCTGGCAGGCCTGACCGGCGCGATCCGGCCCATCGCGCGGCTCGCCACCAAACCTGTGGTGCGGGGCATCATGCTGGGGCTGGGATTGTCCTTCATGGTGGACGGCGTCCACCGAATGTTGTCGGCTCCGGTCCTGGCGGGCATCGCCCTTGCCGTCACCTATCTTCTCCTGACCAATCCCAAGGTCCCGGCCATGTTCCTGCTGCTGATCATCGGCGTCGTCTCCGCGGTGATCATGGACCCGAACCTCCTGCCCGAGCTGGCCAAGATCCACATCGGCTTCAAGCTGCCGGTCTTCAGCCTCTCCGCCATGACCTGGAACGACCTCGTCACGGGAACGCTGCTCTTCACCCTCCCCCAGATCCCCCTGACCCTGGGAAACGCCGTGATCGCCATTGTGGCCGAGAACAACGAGCTCTTCCCGGACCGAAGGGTTACGGAACGGAAGATCGCCGTCTCTCAAGGGATCATGAACCTCATAGCGCCTATTTTGGGCGGTGTTCCCATGTGCCACGGCGCCGGTGGAATGGCAGGCCACGTCCGCTTCGGCGCCAAGACCGGCGGGGCGCTCGTCATCCTGGGGACCCTCCTCATCGTGACGGCCCTGCTGTTCAGCGACTCGGTGGCGATCCTGTTCAAGATCTTCCCGAACGCGATCCTGGGGGTAATCCTTTTCTTCGCCGGCGCGGAGCTGGCGATCGTCGTCAGGGACATCGGCACCGAAAAATCGGACTTCTACGTGATGCTCCTGGTCGCCGCCTTTGCCATGTGGAACATGGGTGCGGCATTCCTCGTCGGGATCGTCCTGGACACGGCCCTGCGCCACAAATGGATCAGGCTCTGAGACCGACACGAAACAAAAAGACGGAAAAAGAAAAGGGGCTGCAAATCCCTTTGCAACCCCTTGCAGTTCTTTGGTAGTCCCACGGGGAGTTGAACCCCGGCTTCCGGCGTGAGAGGCCAGCGTCCTAACCACTAGACGATGGGACCGTGGCGGAACTGTAGTTTCTAATGAATGACGGTCAAAAAGTCAAGGCCAAAATCAGCCGGCCGTTCCGATCCGCTCGATCGCCCTGCGAATCCTGCGGATCACCCTCTCCTTTCCGAGGGTGACCATCACCTCGTCTATGCCGGGGCTTACGGTCTTTCCCGTCAGGGCGACGCGCAGCGCCTGCGCGATCCATTTGAGCTTTGTCCCGCGCTCCTCGGCCAGGGCCCGGAGGAAGTTCTCAAGACCCGCCTTCGTGTATTCCGGAAGGGTGGGGATTCCCTCCGCTACCGCCGCCAGATGACCGCTGTATTCCGGGGTCAGGAACTTCTCCGCCGCCTCGGGATCGTAAGCCACCTCTTGCTGGAAGTAAAAAACACCCCCCTCGGCCAGCTCTGCGAGCGTCTTTGCCCGCGTCCGGAGGTCCGCTACGGCTTTTGCAACAAACGGATGGTCGGAGATGTCGAATCCCCGTGCCTTCCAGAACGGGAGAACCGCCTCTAACAGCCGCTCTTCGGGATACGCCATGATATAATGCTGATTCAGCCAGAGAAGCTTGTCCGGATTGAAAACAGCCGCTGATTTGCCCACCGCCTCCAGGGAAAACTCGCGAATCAGCTCCTCCATCGTGAAGATCTCCTGGTCTCCGTGGGACCAGCCGAGTCGGACCAGGTAATTGACCAGGGCCTCGGGCAGATAGCCCATCTCCTGATAGGCCATCACCGACGTGGCACCGTGACGCTTGCTCAGGCGAGCCCTGTCGGATCCCAAGATCATCGGCACATGGCCGAACAGGGGGACCTCATACCCCAGCGCCTCGTAAATCTGGATCTGCTTGGGCGTGTTGTTCACGTGGTCATCCCCCCTGATCACGTGGGTGATTGCCATCTGGGCATCGTCCACGACCACAGCGAAATTGTAGGTCGGGTAGCCGTCGGCGCGTTCGATGATCAGGTCGTCCAGCTCCTCGTTGTTGAAAGAGATATTCCCCTTGATCAGGTCGCGCACGACCGTGACGCCCACCTCGGAACCGCGGAAACGGACCACGCAGCCTTCCGCTCTGGCCAATCCCCGATCGCGGCACGTTCCGTCATATTTCGGCTTCCGGCCTTCGGCAAGGGCCTTTTTCCGCTTCGCCTCCAGCTCCTCCGGGCTGCAGGAGCAGTAATACGCCTTTCCCGTATCGATCAGCTTTTGGACCATCTCCCTGTGGATGTTCACCCGCTCCGCCTGGAAATAGGGTCCCTCGTCCCAGTTCAGACCGAGCCACTGCATCGCATCCAGGATGGCCCGGGTCGATGCCTCCGTGGAGCGGACCTGGTCCGTGTCCTCGACCCGAAGGATGAATGTCCCATCGTGTCTGTGGGTGTAGAGCCAGTTAAACAATGCCGTACGCGCGCCGCCGATATGAAGGAAGCCCGTCGGCGACGGGGCAAAACGGGTTCTTATTTTTCCGTTTGTCATTGATACCCACCTGATCGTGTTTTCGGATCCGCCTGTGCCGTTCTATGAAAAACTTCCCTGTTTTTCCGGGCCTGCGGGTCATGCGAAGTCATCTGACCTTCCGGGCCTGTGTATAGGGCCTGCCCCTGCCTATTGTCAAGGAGGAAAAGACCGATAAGCCAGGGGGCACAAAAAGCCGTTGGATCGGTCGCGGTCGGAAACAGATGCTCTTTTAAAGGCGGATATGAGAATTCTATTTGAATTTCCATACCGTTCAGTTTATATATCTATCCGGAATGATCCATGAAAACGAGGTTCTGCCAACCGGATCGGAAGGCAGGTTGACCTGAAAAAGGGTTTCAGATAAATTATCCTTGACAATCCAGTCGATTTATAATTTACTTCAGCACTTTACACGGCAACTTCCAGCGGGGGGGCATTGTCGTTTTCGATGTCGGGAAAGGACAATTCTTGAAGATCAGCGTAAGCAAGATCCCCGAAGGGGGTTTGAACCTTCGGTTTGAAAAGAACTGGAAATGGTTCCAGGATCTTTTTTGCGAAACAGAGACTCCTGATTTCGTCCTGGACCGGATCGCCGTCTCCTGCAGCGTCAGGAGGATGAAGGAGACGGTCTTTGTCGAGGGAACTGCGGACACAACCGTGGAGGCGCCCTGCAGTCGGTGTTTAGCGATGACCACCCTGCCGGTCCATGCCTCGTTCAAATATACCTTCTCCCCGCCTCCCGATCGGCCGCAGGAGGAATGGGAGCTGAATGCCGAAGATCTTGACTTTGCCTATTATGAGGAGGATACCATCGATCTGGACATGTTGATCTTTGAACAGATCCTGCTTCAGATCCCGATCAAACCTTTGTGTACGGATGCCTGCAAGGGCCTGTGTCCCCACTGCGGAACCAATAGGAATGTGTCTCATTGCCAGTGTCAGGCCCCATCCTTGGATGAACGGTTCGCCGCATTGAAGCAGTTTAAGCCGCAACCTGAGAAACAATAGAGTAAAGGAGTAAGACATTATGCCAAATCCAATAAAGAGACATTCAAAATCCAGAAAGAACATGAGACGGGCGCACGATTTTCTGAAGCCGGTTCTGGCATCCGCATGTCCGCAATGCCATGCCCCCAAGCTTCCCCACCACGTATGTCCCACGTGCGGCACATACAAGGGCAAGGATATCATCCTCATCGAAAAGGCCTCCTGAGCCGCAGGAAAAGGAAACACCTATGACTCAATACGGTGTCGTCTTTCCCGGACAGGGATCGCAGTACCCTGGTATGGGTCAGGAGCTCTACGGTGAAGATCCGCGTGTACGAGACCTCTTTGCAACAGCCGGGGAGGTCTTCGGCCAGGACATGGTTTCGCTGTGCTTCAACGGACCCCAGGAGGCGCTCGATCTGACGGTCAATACACAGACGGCGGTCCTCACAGTGGATATCGCGGCCTGGCTCGCCTTTTCCGGACGGGTGGGCAAGATGCCTCTCCTGATGGCCGGTCACAGCCTGGGGGAATACGCCGCCCTTTTCGCGGCAGGTGCCGTCGATCTGCGCGATGTCCTTACCCTGGTTCAGCTGAGGGCGAAATACCACCAGGAGGCCGTCCCTGTGGGCGAAGGAGCGATGGCGGCCATCCTGGGCCTCTCGCGCGAAGCGGTAGAGGAGTTGTGCCTGCGGATCAACGCCAAAAACCCTACCGTGGTACTCTCCATCGAAAACGCCCCCGGACAGATCGTCGTTTCCGGACATACGAGGGCCATAGAAGAGATCATCGCCGCCGCCGAGGCAATTGAAGGCGGCCGGGCAGTCAAGCTCGCCATCAGCGTCCCTTGCCACAGCCCCCTGCTGCAGGGAGCGGCTGAGCGGTTCGCCCAGGAGCTGAGCAAGGTCGGCTTCCGGGACAGCACGATCCCCGTGATTCCCAATTACAATCCGGACCTTCTCCATGCACGGGAGAATACGCGAGAGCTTCTGGCCAAGCAGATCACCTCTCCGGTCCGCTGGAAGGAAACGATCGAACGGATGGCCGCCATGGGCGTCGACACCATCGTGGAGCTCGGCCCGAAGAAGACCCTCTGCGGGTTGATCCGACGGATCGACCGGAGGTTGCGCCTTCTCAATGTCGAGGACAAGGAATCACTGAATCAGGCGGTGGCGGCACTGACTGAATGAATAAAGGCAGTATTCTCACCCCCTCCGGATGCCGGAGGAGGGGTCATTTTCATTAGGAGGAAGTGTTCATGACACTGGAAGAGAAGGTCATCAGCATTATAATGGAGCAACTGGATGTCACGCGCGAGGAATGCGTTCCCGAGGCGTTATTTATCGACGATCTCGGGGCCGATTCTCTGGATCTGGTCGAACTGATCATGGAAATGGAAGAGACTTTCGACGTTCAGATCGCCGACAACGAACTGGAAAAGATTCGCACCATCAAGGATGTATTTGACTTTCTTAAAAGCAGAGGGACTGTCTGGCATGAATAGGGGCCTGCGGTCGGCTGCGGATACCGTGCCGATCCGCGTTCCGATTTATCGCAGCAGGAGGAGCAGTTGAAAAGGCGGGTGGTTATCACAGGCGTGGGTGCCGTCACACCGCTCGGCAATTCCGTCGCGGAAACCTGGGAAGGGATCTGCAGGGGGAAATCCGGCATCGGCAGGCTCACGAGATTCGACTGCGCCGCTTATGAAACCCGGATCGCCGGGGAGCTGAAGGGTTTCGATCCGCTCCAGTATGTCAATAAAAAAGAACTGAGGCGCCTGGACGATTTCATCATTTACGCCTTGGCCGGCGCCGAGATGGCCTTGGCCGATGCGGGCCTCACCCTCGGCGCAGCCGAGGCGGAGCGGACAGGGGTGAGCATCGGTTCGGCCATCGGGGGACTGGCCACCATCGAAAAAGAGAAGGAGGCGATCTTCCTGGGCGGCCCCCGGAAGATGTCTGCCTTCACCATCCCCGCCGCGCTCGCCAATCTCGCCGCCGGTCACGTGTCGATCCGTTTCGGGGCAAAAGGGCCGATCGGCTGCAGTGTCACGGCCTGTTCCTCAGGCGCCTGCGCCATCGGCGACGCCGTACGCCTCATTGCCGAAGGTCATGCCGACTGCATGATCGCCGGCGGGGTGGAAGCGGCAGTGACCCCGCTGAGCGTCGCGGGATTCAACGCCATGCGGGCGCTGTCCAAACACAACGACGAACCGGAAAAGGCGAGCCGCCCTTTTGACCGGGACCGCGACGGATTCGTCATCGGCGAAGGGTGCGGGATCGTCATTCTCGAAGCCCTGCCGCGCGCATTGGACAGAGGGGCCCGCATTAGCGCCGAGCTCGCAGGTTACGGCAACACCAGCGATGCGTTCCACATGGCAGCCCCCCCGCCGGGGCATGAGGGCGCTGTCCGCTGCATGAAGGTCGCCTTGCAGGACGCGGGAATGGAGGCGGCCGAAATCGATTACATCAATGCCCACGGGACATCCACCCCCTTGAACGATGCCTACGAGACGGAGGCCATCAAAGCGGTTTTCGGCGAGCACGCCCGACGGCTCGCCGTCAGTTCGACCAAATCCATGACCGGACACCTCCTCGGAGCGGCCGGCGGGATCGAGACGATCTTCTGCACGAAGGCAATCGACACAGGGATGCTCCCGCCCACGATCAACCTGGATCATCCCGATCCTGCCTGCGATCTGGACTATGTTCCCCACCACGCGAGAAAAACGGCGATCCGCACCGCCATGTCCAATACCTTCGGTTTCGGCGGGGTGAATGCCGTCCTGATATTGCGCAAATTCGAGGAATGACGTATGACCGTAAAAAAAATCATCATCGGCGCGGACCACGCCGGTTATCAACTCAAGGAGGCGCTCAAGCCCTTTCTCAAGGACCTCGGGATCGCCGTCACCGACATAGGAACGGATAGTGACCGGGCCGTGGATTACCCCGACTTCGCCGCCCGGGTAGCCGAAGCGGTCTCAACGGGTATTTTCGAAAGAGGCATCCTGATCTGCGGCTCCGGCGTGGGGATGTCCATCACCGCCAACCGCTTCCCCGGGGTGAGAGCCGCCCTCTGCCTCGACGAAGAAACGGCGCGCCTGAGCAGGATGCATAACGACTCCAATATCCTGGTTCTCGCGGGGAGAAAAACCGATACGGGAACGGCGCGCGCCATCACCCAAGTGTGGCTGGCAACCCCATTTGAAGGAGGACGCCATCAGAAGCGCCTCGACAAAATCAGGGAAGCGGAACGGGGATTGCGAGGCAAAACCGAATAACTTTCCATAGCGATAAAGCCCGGTTCCCTTCTGAGAGGCTGCCGGGGATGATACTCATCGGGAGAATACCAATTCCATGTCCTATTTAATGCAGGCCGACCCGGAGGTCGCGTCGGCCATCCGGCAGGAGACCCGTCGACAGGCGGGAAAACTTGAAATGATCGCCTCGGAGAACTTTGTGAGCGAAGCCGTCCTGGAAGCCCAGGGGAGCGTGATGACCAACAAGTACGCCGAGGGGTATCCGGGCCGCCGCTATTACGGGGGATGCGAGTTCGTCGACATCGTGGAGCGGCTCGCCATCGAACGGAGCAAGCGGCTCTTCGGGGCGGAGCATGCCAACGTCCAGGCCCATGCAGGTGTTCAGGCCAATATGGCCGTCTACTTTTCGGTCCTTGAACCGGGGGATACGATTCTGGGAATGAACCTCTCCCACGGCGGCCATCTCTCTCACGGGAGCCCGGCGAGTTTTTCCGGACGCTTCTACCGCGGCGTTTTTTACGGCGTGGACAGGAAGACCGAAACGATCGATTTCAACGAGGTGGAGACGTTGGCCAAACGCCACCGGCCAAAGATCATCGTTGTCGGCGCCAGTTCCTATCCCAGGACCATCGATTATCGGAAGTTCAGGGACATTGCCGACCGCGTCGGCTCGTTGATCATGGCCGATATCGCCCATATCGGCGGCCTGGTCGCCGCCGGTCTGCACCCCTCCCCCGTCCCCGTGTGCGAATTCGTCACCATGACCACCCACAAAACATTGAGGGGTCCCCGCGGGGGGCTGATTCTGTGCAAAAGCTCCTATGCCCAGGCCCTTGATGCGAAGATCTTTCCGGGAATGCAGGGCGGCCCCCTCATGCATATCATCGCCGCCAAAGCGGTTGCGTTCAAAGAGGCCCTCTCCGACGACTTCAGACGTTATCAGAGCCAGATCCTCAAAAACGCCCGGACCCTCGCCGATACCCTGCTGGCGGAAGGATTTCGACTCGTCTCCGGCGGCACGGACAACCATCTCATGCTCGTGGATCTCACTCATCTGGGGATCTCGGGGAAGGAGGCGCAGGAGACCTTGGACCGGGCAGGCATCACGGTCAATAAAAATCCCATCCCCTATGACACAAAGAGTCCCCAGGTGACCAGCGGCATCCGCCTCGGAACCCCCGCCCTGACCACCCGGGGGATGAAGGAGACGGAGATGAAACAGATAGGCGGAATCATCACGGATGTGCTGCGGAACCTTCATGACGAAAACCGCCTTGCCGAGGTCCGGCAGGAAGTCGGATCCCTGTGCGAGCGATTCCCGCTCTACACGGAACGGTTGCGGGAAAACCGGTAGCGCCCCCGAGGGGGAGGCGAATTTACCCATGAAAGAACCTGAAGCCGGGAAACAACCAGACAGCGGGACACAAACCGATCGGCCCGATTGGGATGATTATTTTCTCGATATTGTCGGGATCGTCGCAAAGCGCGCGACCTGCATGAGGCGACGTGTCGGCGCCGCCCTGGTCCGCGACCGGCGCATACTCTCAACCGGGTACAACGGCGCCCCTTCAGGGCTCCGCCACTGCCTGGAGATCGGCTGTCTGCGGGAGCAGAATCAGATCCCCTCAGGCGAACGCCATGAACTCTGCCGGGGGCTTCATGCCGAGCAAAACGCCATCATCCAGGCGGCTCTGCACGGCGTCAGCGTCAATGGCTCAACCCTCTACTGCACGAACCATCCGTGCATCATCTGCGCCAAGATGATCATCAATGCCGGAATCGTCCGGATTGTCGTCGGAGGGGAGTATCACGACCGTTTGGCCGAAGAGATGCTGGAGGAGGCGAACGTCGAGGTGGACAAACGATGAAATGCCCTTTTTGCGCCCACAGCGAAAACAAGGTCATCGATTCCCGGATCAGCAAGGACGGAAACGCCATCCGGCGGCGACGGGAATGCCTGGGCTGCGGCAAGCGCTTCACCACCTATGAATTCGTCGAGGAGGTCCTGCCGATGGTCGTCAAGAAGGATGGCCGCCGGGAGCCGTTCGACCGGACAAAGATCCGTGCCGGGATCAAGAAGGCCTGCGAGAAGCGCCCCATCAGCACCGACGTCATCGAAGCCGTGGTGGACAATGTCGAGCGGTCCTGTCAGGAATTCCAGGACAAGGAGATCCCCTCCTCGGCGATCGGCGAAAAGGTCATGAAAGAACTCCAGGCACTGGACGGTGTGGCGTATGTCCGATTCGCGTCTGTTTACCGTGAGTTCAGGGATGTCAGTGACTTTGTAGAGGAATTGAAGGACTTTCTCCACGCCAGGGAAAAGGGGAAGAGGAAAAAAAGGGGAGGATAGAGGATGTTCACGGGAATCGCAGCCGCCATGGGATCCGTCCGCCGCCTGACGCTCCGGGGCAAGGACGCCCTCCTGGACGTTGACACCTCCCTGAAGATGGACGACGTCAGGATCGGCGACAGCATCTGCGTCAGCGGCGTTTGCCTCACCGTTACAGCCCTGAGAGAAGGGGGATTCACGGCGGATGTGTCCGCGGAGACCCTCTCCCGAACGACGCTGAAGACCCTCAAGGCCGGCGATCCGGTCAATCTGGAAAAGGCCTTGCGCATCGGAGATCGACTCGGAGGGCACATCGTGCTGGGCCACGTGGATGATGTGGGCAGGGTGATTGAAAAAACCGTCCGGTCCCAGTCGATTGCCTTTGGCTTTGAGATCAATCCTGAACTCGGCCGCTATGTAGTCGCCAAAGGGTCCATCACCGTGGACGGGATCAGCCTGACCGTAAACCGCTGTGAAAAGGACCGGTTCTATGTTAATATCATACCCCACACGGCGGCCGGAACGACCCTGGGGGGAAAAAGGGTATCGGATAGGGTCAACATCGAAACGGATATCCTGGCCAGATATCTGGAGAAACTGATCACCGCTGCGCCGGAAGGCGGCGATGCAAATGAAAAACCTTCAGGAGGGATAGATATGGCCCTTCTGGCCCGACACGGTTTTCTGAAATAGAAAGTAGAGAAGCTATGAGTGTCAGCACCATCAAGGAAGCGATCGTCGATATCAAAAGCGGCCGGATGGTCATCCTCGTGGATGACGAGGACCGGGAAAACGAGGGGGATCTCTGCATGGCGGCCCAGTTCGTCACGCCGGAGGCGATCAACTTCATGGCCAGATACGGCAGGGGGCTCATCTGCCTTACCCTGACCGAAGACAACGCGGACAAGCTCCGCCTGACTCCGATGGTCCGGGACAACCGCTCCCGCTTCGGTACCGCCTTTACCGTCTCCATAGAGGCAAAGCAAGGGGTCACGACGGGGATCTCGGCGGCGGATCGGGCGACAACGGTCCTGGCAGCCGTGGCCGACGGCGCGAAACCGGACGACCTGGTCAGCCCCGGCCACATCTTTCCCATCCGCGCCAAGAAAGGCGGCGTCCTTGTGAGAACCGGACAGACGGAAGGCTCGGTCGATCTGGCGCGGCTCGCGGGCCTGAAGCCCGCCGGGGTCATCTGCGAAATCATGAAGGACGATGGGACCATGGCCCGGATGCCCGATCTGGAAACATTCGCCCGCGAGCACCATCTGAAGATCGTGACGATCAAGGACCTCATCGATTTCCGGATGCAGCACGAATCCCTGATCCGACGGGCGGCGGCCGCGATGATCCCCACCCGGTATGGAGGCGATTTCCGGCTGATCGTCTATGAGAACGACGTGGACGAGATGAAGCACCTGGCGCTGATCAAGGGAGAAATCTCACCCGAGGACGAGGTCCTGGTCCGCGTCCATTCGGAATGCCTGACCGGCGACGTTTTCGGCTCCGAGCGGTGCGATTGCGGCGATCAACTCCACCAGGCCATGAAGATGGTGGCGGAGGCCGGCAAAGGGGTGATCGTCTATATGCATCAGGAGGGCCGCGGTATCGGTCTGGTCAACAAGATCAAGGCCTATGAACTCCAGGAGCAGGGGCATGACACGGTAGAGGCCAACATCGCCCTCGGCTTCAAGGAAGACCTTAGGGATTACGGCATCGGCGCCCAGATTCTGGCCGATATCGGGGTCCGGAAGATGCGGCTCCTGACGAACAATCCCAAAAAGATCGTCGGACTGGAGGGGTATGGTCTCACCATCACCCAGCGCATCCCGATCGAGATCAAGCCGAACGAATCCAACATTCAGTACCTTCAGACGAAGAAAACGAAGATGGGTCACATATTGAAAATATAAGAACAGGCGGAAGGCCGCAAACCTCTTTGCGGCGCAATCCGATTTTTTGTCAGGAGAACGAACCATGCCAAAAGTCATCGAAGGGAAGATCGTTGCCAAGGGGATGAGGTTCGGCATCGTGGCCAGCCGGTTTAACGATTTCGTCAGCGGCAGGCTGATCGACGGCGCCGTGGACGCCCTGATGCGGGCCGGAGCGGAGGAGAAGGAGATCCAGATCGTCAGGGTTCCGGGAGCCTTTGAACTGCCGCTTGCAGCGAAGAAAATGGCAAAGAGCGGACGCTTTGACGCCGTCATCTGTCTGGGCGCCGTCATCCGCGGCGCCACCCCCCATTTCGAATATGTCAGCGCCGAGGTCTCCAAAGGGATCGCCCATGTCGGACTGGAGACCGAAGTCCCGGTGGCCTTCGGCGTCCTGACGACGGACACCATCGAGCAGGCCATCGAACGGGCAGGGTCCAAGGCGGGAAACAAGGGCTGGGACGCGGCCCTGTCCGCCATTGAGATGGTTGATCTTTTCAGGAAACTGTAATATAAGCCCTACGTCACCGAGGTTCTTTTATCAGCGGGTTCATGTCCGAGGGATACATGCATCAGAGGCGGAAGGCGAGAGAAGTGACCCTGCAGGTTCTTTATGAATTGGACGTTCAAGAGATCGAAGCCTGCGAGGCGATTGAACGTTTTTGGGCGAATTTTGACGCACCGGAGGAGACCAGAAAGTTTTCTTCTTTTCTGATCGAAGGCGTCTGGAGCAATAGAGAAAAGATCGATAAACTGATCAGCGACAGTTCGGAAAACTGGACCATGGCCAGGATGTCCCGGGTGGACAAGAGTATTCTGCGCATGGCCGTCTACGAGCTTCTGTTCTGTCATGACATCCCTCCCAAAGTCACCTTGAACGAGGCCATTGATCTCGGGAAGGTTTACGGTTCCGAAAATTCGGGTGCGTTCATCAATGGGATTCTGGACGCGCTGTATGGAAAGCTGCGCAGGAAAGATGAAGATCAGGATATCGACAGCGTCGCCGGATGCCCTGGCCCATGAGACCTTGCTGCTCGGATTCTTTTCCGACGAAAGACCGCCCAAGGGCTATTGCGGTCTGGTCGACTGGCGCCTCAACGGGATGATTTCCACCGAGATCGCCGAGGGCAGGATCTCCGGAAGTTTTTTGGAAAAGATCGCTTATGCTTTTCCTGGGCGCATCCGCGTCTCCCGCCTCCTCCTGATCGGCATGGGGCATCTGTCCGAACTGACCTACGACAGGCTTTACAATGCCGGCTTCGAGATGGCCAAGACCGTCACCGGGATCGATGCGAGCGACCTGGCCCTCCCTATGCCCGCCGCCGGCAGAGGCCCTCTGCAACTTGCCGGGATGACCGAAGCCCTGATCACGGGCGTATTTGACGGCACCGCACTGACCCCGGAAAGGCTCCCCATCCTGAGCCTGGAAATCCCGGCAAAGGCGGATCACCTAAGCGACATCCGCATAGGACTGGAACGGTTCCTCAAGCATACGGAGGCAGCCGACCTCGAGATTGTGGATTCTCAAGAGCAGACATCGGACAAAACAGAGGAGTTTTTTCTCAATGGAAAGAAAGTACAATCCTGCGGAGATTGAAGAAAAATGGCAGAAACACTGGGAAGAAAAGCGGATCTTTAACGTCACCGAAGATCCGGCGAAGAAGAAATACTACCTTCTCGAGATGTTCCCTTACCCCTCCGGCCGGATCCACATCGGCCATGTCCGGAACTACACGATCGGAGACGTGGTCGCCCGTTACAAGCGGATGAAGGGATTTAACGTCCTGCACCCCATGGGCTGGGACGCCTTCGGCATGCCGGCGGAAAACGCCGCCATCGAACGGGGCATCCATCCCTCCGTCTGGACCCATGAGAACATCAACAACATGCGGCTGCAGCTCAAAAGGATGGGTTTCAGCTACGACTGGGACCGCGAAGAAGCGACCTGTGATACGGATTACTACCGCTGGGAGCAGCTCTTCTTCCTCTGGATGTATGAAAAGGGGCTTGCCTACAAGAAAAGTTCCACAGTGAACTGGTGCCCCAAATGCGAGACCGTCCTGGCCAACGAACAGGTGGAGGCTGGACTTTGCTGGCGCTGCGGATCGGAGGTGGGAGAGCAGTACTTGAGTCAGTGGTTCTTCAGGATCACCGCTTACGTCGATGAACTCCTGGACAACTGTGATCGTCTTCCTGGCTGGCCTGAACGGGTCCTCACCATGCAGAAGAACTGGATCGGGAAGAGTTACGGCTGCGAGGCCTCCTTCCCGATGACAGACGGCAAAGGCGACATCAAGGTCTTCACGACCCGCCAGGACACGATCTTCGGCGCCACCTTCATGCTGATCGCCGCGGAGCACCCCCTTGTCTTGGAGCTTTCCCAGGGTAAGGCGTGCGAGGGGGCTGTCCGGGAATTCGTGGAAAGGATCAAAAAGCAGGACAAGAAGATGCGGACCTCCGAGTACTATGAGAAGGAGGGAATCTTTCTTGAGAGCTACTGTCTGAATCCCGTCACGGGACGGAAGATGCCGATCTACGCCGCGAACTTTGTCCTTGCCGATTACGGGACAGGCTGCGTCATGGCTGTCCCGACCCATGACCAGCGCGATTTCGAGTTCGCCAAAAAATACAACCTGCCGCTGATCGTGGTGATCCAGTCGCCGGACCGGGTCCTGAACGTAAAGACCATGTCAGAGGCCTACACCGAAGAAGGGGTCCTGGTCAATTCCGGCCCATTCGACGGGATGGAGAACATCAAGGCGCAAGAGGCCATCGCCCGGCACCTCGAGTCGATCGGCCGGGGGAAAAAGACGATCCAGTACAGACTGCGCGACTGGGGCATCTCCCGGCAGCGCTACTGGGGGGCCCCCATCCCGATGGTGATCTGCGAGGCATGCGGAACCGTCCCGGTTCCGGAAGCGGAACTTCCCGTCATCCTCCCCAGTGACGTCGAATTCACCGGGGAGGGAGGTTCGCCGCTTGCCAGATACAGGCCTTTTTTGGAAACGACCTGTCCGAGCTGCGGCAAACCGGCGCGACGCGAAACGGACACGATGGACACCTTCGTCGAATCCTCCTGGTACTTCGACCGTTTCTGCTCTGCGCATCACGATGTAAAACCGGGGCTGGACCGAAAGAAACTCGACTACTGGATGCCCGTGGACCAATACATCGGCGGGATCGAACATGCGATCCTCCACCTCCTCTATGCCCGGTTCTATACCAAGATGCTCCGCGACTTCGGGGTGCTGGGCGTGGATGAACCGTTCACGAATCTCCTTACCCAGGGGATGGTCTGCAAGGAAACCATGCGCTGCTCCGAACACGGGTACCTCTTCCCCGAAGAGGTTCACGGTGAGAAATGCATGCACTGCGATTGCGCAATCACGATCGGCAAGACGGAAAAGATGTCCAAATCGCTCAAGAACGTCGTCGATCCCGATTATCTGATCAAGGCCTACGGCGCCGACACCGCCCGGATCTTCTGCCTGTTCGCGTCACCGCCGGAAAAGGACCTCGAATGGAGCGACCAGGGGGTCGACGGCTCTTTTAGGTTCCTCAGCCGCACATGGCGGATCGTGACGGATTACATGGATGACCTGCGCGATGCAGCGCCCTTCAAGGGTGGAGAACCACTGGAGGGAGATCTCAAGGCCCTGCGCAGGAAGACCCATCAGACCATCCGAAAGGTCACAGCGGACATAGAAGACCGTTTCCACTTTAATACAGCGATCAGCGCCGTCATGGAACTGGTCAACACCCTCTATCTGTATCCCCGTCCCGCTGCAAACGACCGGCTTGCGCTGTCCGTTGTCCGGGAAACAGTGGAAACCGTCATCCTGCTCCTGGCCCCCATCGTACCCCACATCACCGAGGAGTTGTGGTCTCTCCTCGGGCGGACGGAAAGCCTGGCCGATGTCGGATGGCCGGTCTTCGACCCGGCAGTCGCCTCGGAGGAGGTGATCACGATCGTCATTCAGATCAATGGAAAGGTGCGGAGCCGGATCAACGTCCCTGCCGACGAGGAAGGCGAACAGATCAAGGCACTGGCCCGGAGCGATGAAAAGATCGCTTGGCAGATCGAGGGAAAGACGATCGTCAAAGAGGTGTATGTTCCGAAAAAACTCGTGAACATCGTTGTCCGGGATTAACAATCCCATGAGCGCTCCGCCGGAAGCCGGGCGAACGACTTACACAAAGGATGATGAGGAGAGCAATCATGACTTCGGCAAGGGCGGATCAGAGGGATCGGAAAGGACACCCGCCAGGGGGGATCGACCTACGGTTGATCCGGATCGCCCTTTTTGTCCTGTTGCTGCTGTCCGGCTGCGGATACAGCTTCTCGGGGATGAGTAAATCGGCCTATCCCTCGGTCCAGTCGGTATTTGTGGATACCTTCACCAACAAAACCAGCGAAGCCAATCTCGATATCATCCTCCGGACCGGATTCAGCAATGAGTTCGTCCGAAACGGCCATTTCAAACTGGTTTCCAACCGTGATGAGGCGGATGCGATCTTCCGGGGGACCATTCTCAGCCTGCAGGTTGCCCCGCTCGCTTACAAGGCAGGCAGCCTCTCGGCCGAGGACCGGATTACGGTCACACTGGAGCTCTTTTTCCAAGAAAGGGTGAGCGGCCGGACCCTCTGGACAAACGGATCCTTTATTGGGACGGGGGATTACCGGGTCACTTCCGTCGGGGCGACGGAAATCAACCGCAGAAATTCCCTCACCAAACTGGCCGGGGACGCGGCCGAGAATGCATACCGATTGATGATGTCCGATTTCTGAGGGGAATTAGACCTTCAGGCTGTTGACGCGCCTGGCAAGACGAGAGGTCTTTCGCGCGGCGGTCTTCTTGTGAAAAGCTCCCTTGGCCGCCGCCTTGGCAATGGCGGGAGCGGCCTTGGCCAACGCTGCTTTCGCCGCCTCGGAATCCTTGTTCTGCACTGCCTCCAAAACGGCCTTGACACTGGTCTTGATGCCGGATTTCACCGCTACATTGCGTTCACGGTGCTTCAGGGCCTGACGACTTCTCTTTACTACGGATTTATGGACGATCAAAAAACTTCCTCCTTCCAATCCATTGGATTTGAACGCTTTACCTATATGAATTCCTTTCCACTGTCAAGGCGAAAATCGCTTCATCTCGCATACCGGCGCACCCGGTGGGGCGCTGCTGCCGCAGCCGACCTTTAAGGACACGAGGGAAAACACCCTCCATGCCTTTCGCTGACTCAACGGCAGGGTATAAGGAGATAGCCCAGGGTGAGGATACCGGCGCCTTACCATCCGCTTCTGCCGAGAATAAATTTCTCACCTCATCCCACATCCGAACACTCCATGCGAAAAAAAACCGCACCTGATAGATGTCATATCAGGCTCCAATCCTCCTTTGAATATTTTTCATCATACAATACAAGATGTTACAATTATTCGTGGAAGAATTCCCCCGCTGGCACATCCGTTGCTTTCAATGAAGGCAAAATCGCAGCAGAAGAGTGGCGATTTGACTTCGCGAGGTTGCATGATTATTAATAATTTTTGAAAACAGATGTCAAAGCCATCACCCGAATGATGAAAGGAGAAGGAAGATGAAAAAATTGGTTTTAGCGCTAATGCTGGTAGTGCTGGTTGCAGGAACGGCAGCGGCAAAGGACTATGAGGCGACAAAGAAGGCGGGCGACTACACCGTCGTGGTGAAGATAGACAAAAACCCGCCGATTACCGGTGACAATAATGTATCCGTCATCGTCAAGGACAAGGCCGGTGCCGAGGTCAAGGATGCAAAGGTGGCAGTGGAGATTTCGATGGCCGCCATGCCGGGAATGCCGGCTGTCAGGGTCAAGAACGATGCGGAGCTCAAGGGTAATGAGTATAAGACAAAAGTCAATTTTTCCATGCCGGGCGGTTGGGGGATTGCCGTCACGATAACCCGCGGCGACAAAAAGGCCCAGGCCAAATTCAGCGTGGACGTGAGGTAGGGATATGGAGAAGGCAAAGGGCGGCATATGGACGGGACAGAGGCGGTCGGTCGGACAGGGAAGGATCTTCTTACCCCTTCGGAGGACGTGTTTTCTCCTGCTCATAGGATCTATCTTCTTCCTCCCTGCCGCCCAGGTCTTTGCTGCAGAGGGAACCCTAAGCCTCCCGGATCTGATCCGGGAGGCTTTGAAGAACAATCCGGAAATCCATGCTGCCGAGGCGCGGGAGACCGCCTCGGAACACAGGATCCCTCAGGCCACGAGCCTTGCCGACCCCATGATCATGGTGGGATATGAGAATGAAGGGACGGACCGCCTGTATACCTTTGGCGGGGATACCAAAGGCATGCCCGCCGATTCCCGCTGGATGTTCACCCTGTCTCAGATGTTCCCCTATCCGGGCAAACTGGCCCTCAAGGGGGAGATGGCGACCCGCGACAGGGAAAGCCTGAAGTCGATGACCGATGCAACCAAACTGGCAACGGTGGTGAGGGTAAAGGAACTCTACTATGACCTATTGCTCGCCTACACCAATATCGACCTCCTCGCTGATCAGGCGGCCCTCTTTGCCCGAATGGAGGATGCGGCACTGGCACGCTATGCCGCGGGCATGGCGCCACAGCAGGAGGTATTGATGGCCCAGGCGGAGAAATACATGCTTCTGGAGAGGGAGGAGATGGAAAAACAGAAAATCCAGTCCTTCAAGGCCATGCTGAACGCCTCCCTGGGGAAGGATGCGCTTGCCCCGCTGGGAAGACCTGAAACACCGCAAGATACCAAAACCAATTACCGCCTGGATGAACTGATTCAGATGTCCTACGACAGATATCCGATGATAAAATCCCGGGAGAAGATGGTCAGCGCAGCCGAGGCAAGGATTCAGATGGTAAAGAAGGAATACTATCCCGATTTCACGTTGGGCGCCAGTTACTTTGCCAGAAGCTCTCAATTCCCGGACATGTGGAATCTTACGGCAACGGTCAATATCCCCCTCTTCTACAGGACAAAGCAGCGGGAGGGGGTCTTGGAGGCCGAAGCCTCCCTTCTCGGGGCAAAAAGGGAAGTGGAGACGGCGAAACTGATGGCCGCATCCGCCCTGCGGGACAATTACGCCATGGCAAAGACAGCGGAAAACCTGATGGCCCTGTATCGGGAAGGCCTGATTCCCAAGGCCCGCCAGGATTTCGAGCTGGCCCTGGCCGGCTATGTGACCGGAAGAATCGAAGCGATCACCGCCATTACCCGGCTCAAATCGCTCATCGACTATGAATTCTTATACTGGAAACAATTTACCGACAGAGAAAAGGCCGTGGCAAGGCTGGACGGGCTGGCGGCAATAACGGATTACGGAGCGGACGCAAAATGAAAAAGAGAATCATTATTCTTGTTGTCTCATTGCTTGTCATTGCCGGTGCCCTCTCGTATCTCTACCGCGCAGAATTGATGAGCGCGGGGGCGAGGATCGGACTGTTCACCGGACCCGTGGAGAACAAACCGGCGGCGGGACATCAGCACGGAGCCCCTCCCGCTCCTGCGGAAGCGAAGGGATCTTCGGCAGAGGCCGTACGGCCGGAAGAGCCCCCCACGGTCGAGATACCCACGGACAAGCAGCAATTGATAGGTGTCCGGACCGTAAAGGCTGAAATAAAGCCCCTGCATAGAGTCATCCGAACCATCGGCCGCATCGCGTATGACGAAAGGAAACTGGCAACCGCCAACACCAAGATAGAAGGATGGATAGAGAAGCTCCATGTCGATTATACGGGGCGCTATGTGCAGAAAGGAGAGCCTCTGGCCGAAATCTACAGCCCGGAGCTGGTGGCGACGCAGCAGGAATTTTTAAACACCCTGCGCTGGGCAGCTCAAGGGAAATCCGTCAAGGATGAACGCACGGCCATGCTGCTTGTCAGGGACGCCCAAGCCATTGTGGATGCGGCAAAGGAAAGACTCCGGCTTTGGGACATCACCGATGAACAGATCCAGAAGATCGAAACAACGGGCAAGCCGATACGAACGCTTACCATCTACAGCCCCGTCAGCGGTTACATCGTCCAGAAGATGGCCGTACAGGGCATGCGCGTGATGGCCGGAGAGAAGCTTTTCGACGTCGTCGATCTGAGCAAGGTATGGGTCATCTCCGATATTTATGAACATGATCTGCCTCTGATCAAGGTGGGCCAGACGGCCAAGATCGGTCTCAGCTATTTTCCGGAAAAGGAATTCTCTTCCCAGGTGGATTACGTCTATCCCGCCCTGGCGGGAGAAACGAGAACCGCCAAGGTGCGGTTCACCATCCCCAATCCCAGCGGGATGCTAAAACCCCAGATGTTCACCAACGTGGGAATCAAGATCCACCTGGGCAACCGGCTCGCCGTGCCTTCCGAAGCGGTGATCGATACCGGGGTAAGACAGATCGTTTACGTGGACAAGGGTGAAGGGTATTTTGAACCCCGCGAGGTGACGACCGGCCTCAAGGTCGATGACGTCGTTGAAATCACAGGCGGGCTGAAGGCAGGGGAAAAGGTGGCTTCGTCGGCCAACTTCCTGATCGATTCGGAGGCCCAGCTCAAGGGAGTGACCCCTTTAAAAAGAAGATAGCAACGGTGTGCCCATCAAGGAGACCATCTTCAGCAGGACGCAAGACGACTCCTCCAAAGGGGAATCCGCATACAGGATCGGTAGAACAAATATGATTGCAAAAATCATCGATTACAGCGCGCGCAACAAATTCATCGTCTTTCTTCTGGTGGCCGGCTTGGCCCTGTGGGGATACTGGGCATTGAAGAAGACGCCTCTGGACGCCCTCCCCGATTTGAGCGACACGCAGGTGATCATCTACACGGAATGGCAGGGCAGAAGCCCCGATCTGGTGGAAGACCAGATCACCTACCCCATCTCCTCCACGCTGCTGGCAGCCCCGAGGGTCCAGTTCGTCAGGGGATTCTCCTTCCTGGGAAGCTCCTTCATCTATGTGATTTTCGACGAAGGAACGGATATCTACTGGGCCAGAAGCCGGGTGCTGGAATACCTGCAGGCCGTCAAGGCCAAGATCCCTTCCGATGTCAATCCCGTCCTGGGACCCGATGCCACAGCCGTCGGCTGGGGATTTTCCTACGCGGTGGTCGACAAGACAGGAGGGCATGACCTGGCTCAGCTCCGCACCATCCAGGACTACAATGTGAAGCTGGCCATCGAAAGCGTGCCGGGGGTCTCCCAAGTGGCCAGCCTGGGAGGATTTGTCAAGCAGTACCAGATCACGATCGATCCCAACCGGCTTCTCGCCTATAACATCCCGCTCATGTCGGTGATAGAGGCCGTAAAGAAGAGCAACCGCGATGTCGAAGGCCGGGTCCTGGAGTTTTCCGGCATCGAATACATGATCAGGGGCCGCGGCTATATCAAGGGCCTGCAGGATCTTGCCAATATTTCCGTCGGCACGGACGGCCGGGGGACGCCGATCTTCCTGAAGGACGTGGGGGATATCAAGCTCGGACCGGAGATCAGGCGGGGCTTGGCCGAACTCGACGGCCAGGGCGAAGTGGCGGCGGGCATCGTCGTGGTGCGGTTCGGTGAAAACGTCCTGAACGTCATCGAGCGCGTCAAGGAGAGGATCAAAAAAGATATTACCCCAAGCCTTCCCAAGGGGGTGGAGATCGTCACCACCTATGACCGCTCCGACCTGATCGAACGGTCCATCGATACCCTAAGGGAAGAGATCATCAAGCTGTCGATCGCGGTCAGCGTGGTCTGCATCGTCTTTCTCTTCCATCTGCCGAGCGCCTTCGTGGTGATCCTCACCCTGCCCATCGCCATCCTCATCTCCTTTGTCTTGATGCTTTATCTGGGGATCACATCCAATGTGATGAGCCTGAGCGGGATCGCAATCGCGATCGGCGCCATGGTGGACGCCTCCATCATCATGGTGGAAAACGCCCACAAGAAACTGGAGGAATGGGAGGAAGGGGGCAGGCCGGGAAGCAGGACGGATGTGATCATCGAGGCGGCCAAGGAGGTCGGCCCTTCGCTGTTCTTTGCGCTTCTGGTCATCAGCGTCGGTTTTCTGCCTGTCTTCACACTGCAGGCGCAGGCGGGCAGGCTCTTCAAGCCCCTGGCTTACACAAAGACCTTTGCCATGCTCTTTTCCTCTTTTTTGGCGGTGACTCTGACCCCGGTCTTGATGACCGTTTTCATCAGAGGCAAGATACGGCATGAGGACAAAAATCCCCTCAGCATCGTCCTGCGAAAGATCTATGAGCCCGTGGCGGCCGTTTCACTGCGCTTCCGCAAAACCGTCATCCTTGCCGCCCTGATCGTTATGCTCCTGACCGCGTATCCTTTCATCAAACTGGGATCGGAGTTCATGCCGCCGCTTTATGAAGGGACCCTTTTTTACATGCCCGTCACCGTGCCTGCGGCGGGGATCACCGAGGTTTCCAAGTTGCTGCAGTTGCAGGACAGGCTGCTGAAGCGGTTTCCCGAAGTGGCCCAGGTGTTCGGCAAGGCCGGGCGGGCGGAAACGGCGACCGATCCGGCGCCTCTGGAGATGTTCGAGACGGTCATTAATCTGAAGCCCGAGTCGGAATGGCGGCCCGGAATGACCGTCGAGACATTGAAGAGCGAGATGAACGACGCCCTGGCCATACCGGGGGTGGCCAACTCCTTTACCATGCCCATCAAGGCAAGGACCGACATGCTCTCCACGGGCATCCGGACACCCGTGGGAATCAAGGTGCTGGGGCCCAATCTCGATCAGTTGGAGAAGATCGGCAGGGAGATCGAAACCGCGGTAAAGGACGTCCCCGGCACGAGAAGCGCCTATGCAGAACGGGTGACGACCGGCTATTTTCTCGATTTCAATATCAAGCGCGAAGAAATCGCCCGGTACGGGCTGAACGTGGACGATGTGCAGGAGATTATCCAGTCGGCCCTCGGGGGGATGAACCAAACCGTTACCGTAGAGGGGAGGGAGCGCTATCCGGTGAATGTCCGCTATGCGCGGGAGCTGAGGAACGACGTGGAAAAGCTCAAGAAGGTTTTGGTGCCTGTGAAAATGGGCGCTTCGTCCTCCGGCGGCGGGATGGAGATGGGAGGCACCTCCGTCGGCACTACCCGGTCAATCGCCCAGGTGCCGATGGGACAACTGGCCGATATCCGCATCCTCAAGGGACCGACCGGCATCAAGAGCGAAGAAGGGCTGCTTTCCCTTTATGTCTACATCGATTTCTCAGGCAGGGACGTGGGCGGTTACGTGGACGACGCCAAGAAAAGGATTGCCTCCCTGAAGATACCAGACGGCTACCGTCTGGAATGGAGCGGCGAATACGAGTACCTCGTCAAAACCCACGAACGATTGAAGGTGGTGCTGCCCCTGACGGCGATGATCATCTTCGTCCTTATCTTTCTCAACACCAAGAGCATCACGAAGACCGCTATCGTCCTTTTGGCCGTGCCGTTTTCGCTGGTCGGATCCTTCTGGCTGCTTTACTTTCTCGATTACAACATGAGCATCGCCGTCTGGGTCGGCATCATCGCCCTCGCGGGGCTGGATGCGGAAACAGGGGTCGTCATGCTCCTCTACCTCGATCTTGCCCATGAGAAATGGCGGAAAGAGGGAAAATTGAAGAGTCTGCAGGATCTCAGGGAATCCGTCATATACGGCGCCGTCAAGAGGATTCGACCCAAGATGATGACCGTCAGCGTCATCCTGGCCGGCCTGATCCCCATCATGTTCAGCCACGGCACCGGAGCCGATGTGATGAAACGCATCGCCGCGCCGATGGTCGGCGGCGTCGTCACCTCCACCATCCTTGAACTGGTGATCTATCCCGCTATCTATATGATCTGGCGGGGGAGGGAATTCAAGGCGGTAAAAGAGAAGACCCCTAACTGAACCGGTTTCTGCAGAAGGCAGGAAAACCGCGGATCCGGACCGAGCGGTTAAAGGGAATCTTCTCCGACCACCCGGTTTCTGCCCATCGACTTGGCAAGGTAGAGGCGCTCATCGGCTTTCTTGAGGAGGGCCGTGAATTGCCGGATATCGTCGTCGGGATATGAGGCAATGCCAAAGCTTGCGGTCACCTTCTTTCCCGGTTCTCCGGAAGGAAGAATGACATCGGCGCCTTCGATCTGTTTCCTTATCTTCTCCGCCACTCTTATAGCAGCACCCTTATCGGCGCCGGGCAGGACCGCCAGAAACTCTTCCCCGCCATACCGGACCACGGTATCCGCCCTCCGAACCCCTGTTCGGAGCTGTTCGGCAAACTCCACCAAGAGCTTATCCCCAGCCGGATGTCCGTAGTTGTCGTTGAACGACTTGAAATGATCGACATCGGCGAAAAGGATCGAAAAAGGCGTTTGCCTGTGGATCAGTTCCTTTGCATCATTCACGACGATGTCATCGAGGTATCGTCGGTTTTTCAATCCTGTCAGACCGTCCGAAAAGGCATGGCGCTCCGTTGTCGTATAGAGATTGAGCAGGACGCGATTCGAGAAGGCAAAAGCGAAGGCGGCTGCCAGAATAATGACGATGAGCTGTCCGTAAAAAAGAACGGTGACCTTCTTTTCCATCTCATCGGCTCTATGACTTAACAATACCAGCCGCCCTTCGTGGTAATCACAAATCACGGTCACATAATCCCTGATGATTTGATCGAAAAGAACACGGGCCTTATTCAAATGCGCGGAAGATTGTTTGTCCGCACCGGAGAAGACGCCATCCGTTTCCCTCGCAAACGCATCGAACAGTGAACGTGGATCACCGACCGGCTGTACTGACGCATGCTCAGGGTGCCGTTTCGGCTCTCCAACCGATCCGGCGGATTTGATCAACTCATCGATCGTTTGAAGGGCGTCTGTTCGTCTTATCATGTACTCTTCATATGTTTTTTTGTCTTTTTTCTCCGAATAACGAGAGGCAAAGTAAAGCATCACATTGATGGAAGAATTAAAATGTCCGGTCCGGTGAACAATTGCCAGTGTCTCGACAGCGGAAGTGACTGTGGCATGCATGGAGGTGATGGTGTTCCGGTACACGACCTGTGAAATGACAAAGGTAGCCGCGATGATTGCAAGAAGGACCGCCAGTTTGAATCTGAATGAGTTCATGATGTTTTATTCTCCGATCACTTTCTTCCATGCCCCACCTCACAGATCCGTGCAAGGAATCCCGCCACAATAGGGACATCCCTGATGTGACTGCCTGCGGATCCTCCCCGGTCCCCGGCCGCATCTCATGTATCCCAAGCTTCAGCCGGGTGCTCTTTCACGATGGCTGGTGGGGAAATATCGCTCGATTAACCCCTCCAGAATATGTTCAAGGAGTTTGTCGTCCGCCTGATTGATCTCCTCATAGAGCGGACCGGCTATCTTAGTGAAAATATCAATCAGCATCGGATCGAAGAAACCCCCTCTTCCTTCCTGCAGGATCTTGAGGGCTGAATCCCGCGTGAAAGGCTCCTTGTAGTAACGCCGCGATGTCAGCGCGTCAAAGACATCGGCTATGGAGAAGATTCTTGCATTGATCGGTATGGCCAGTCCCTTGAGGCCGGTCTCGTAACCGGTCCCGTCATATTTCTCATGATGATACCGGACGACATCCACGGCATCCTTTAACCACTCATAATGCCCCACGATATCAACACCGTGACGCACATGGGTCTTCATGATCGCCATTTCATCATCGGTCAGTTTCCCGGGTTTGAGAAGCAACCGATCACTGATCGCGATCTTCCCAACGTCATGGAGGAACGCACCCTTGATGAGTCCAGCGGCATACTCCCTTTTCAGGCCAACGGCCTCCGCCAAGCGGACAGCGTAAATTGTTACGCGGTAATTATGGATGTTCGTGTCGCTGTCCCGCTTGGCAATGGCACCTCCCAAGACCTTGAGCATCCCGATATTGGCATCAAAAAGATCTTTTGTCAGATTGATCAGCCCTTTGTTCAGTGACAACACAATCGGGTAAATCACCAGCGCAGTGACGAAGATAATCACCACGACCTGCAGGAGGGAGAAAAGGATACGGTTTTTGATCCCCGCCATCGCTTGGGGATCCGCCTTATAGATCCCTTCAAAATAGCCCTCTGTCTCTCCACCGGCTGTCTTCAGCGGCACCTGGACCATGACGAAGACTTGTCCGTTTCTTCCATAGAACTGCTGAAAATGGATTTCGTCTACCAGGGCGATATCAAGGCGGTGCCTGTTGATTTTTTCGTCGATCTGCCGCACGGCAGGATGGTCCGCCCCGGCAACCAGCTCCCTGCCCCGATTATAGAGCTTCACGGCAATGAAATGCCCCTCATTGATGTGCTTCAGACTTTGCTTCCGGAGGTATTCAAGATGGAGGGGATCGGGGATTTTGAGAAAATCCTCATAGTCCTTTCGGAAATCACGGGATTCTTTTAAGGCCATATCCACAACGAACGCTTCTATCTTCCTTATCTCCCAAAACAACACCGCCGCGCCGATCAAAATGGATAGAAAAAGCCAAGCCCCCAGGAGTCTCGTGATCAATTTCCCGTGAATATGCATATCAATGACTCACACCGGATCGCACGGCCTTTCAGAAACAAAACATCCCGAATCCTTCTCGAAAAGATGAACGGATGAATTATAAATCATTAGAGCTTTAAAAAGAAAGGCCGATTGCATGGATGGATGTGAAAATTATAATGCTTAAGAAGCACAGAAAAAAGACGGTTATGTTATGGATTGCCTACCGCCCTATATGTCGAGTTCATACTGCTTGAGTTTATTTTGGAGGGTGCGGCGGTTGATCCCGAGGATCTCCGCGCTCCGGGTCCGGTTGCCGCCGGTTTCGGTGAGCGTCTTGACGATCAGCACCCGCTCCATCTCGTCAATGCGGATCCCGGAAGGGATTGTAAAGTCGGCCTGCCCTTCATCCTCTGACAGCATCCGGATCTGCGGCGGGAAATCGGCCGGCACGATAAACTCCTCCCGCGCCATGATCACCGCACGCTCAATGCAGTTCTCCAGCTCCCGAATGTTCCCCGGCCAATCATAACGGACCAGCAGATCCAGCGCCTTCCCGGAAATCCCCTTCAATGGCTTTCTGTTCTTCTCCTGGTAGAGGTGCGAGAAATGCTCCGCCAGCGGAGGGATATCCTCCCGTCGTTCCCTAAGCTGCGGCAGCAAGATGGGAACGACATTCAGCCGGTAATAGAGATCTTCCCGAAATCGACCTTCCTTCACCTCCTTCTCCAGATTACGGTTCGTGGCGGTGATCACCCGGATATCGACCTTCACCGTTCGAGTGCTCCCCAAGGGCTCGAATTCCTTCTCCTGAAGGACACGCAGAAGCTTCGTCTGTATCGCCGGGCTCATTTCTCCCACTTCGTCAAGGAAGATCGTCCCCCGGTCAGCCAGTTGAAACCTCCCTTCCCGGCGAACCACTGCGCCGGTAAAGGCCCCTTTCTCATGGCCGAACAGCTCGCTCTCAAGCAGCGTCTCCGGAAGGGCGGCGCATGCAACCTTGATAAAGGGCATACCGGCGCGCGAACTGCCGTGATGGATGGCGTTGGCAATGACCTCCTTCCCTGTCCCGCTCTCCCCCATGATCAGCACCGTCGCGTCCGACGGCGACACCATCGCCAATGTCTCCAGAAGATTTTTCATCTTAGAGCTAGTGGCGATGATCCGGGAAAAATCGAAACGATCTCCCAGACGTTCTTTGAGGATCAGGTTCTCCTCACGCAGATGGTAATGGTCCAGCGCCTTCTCGATCAGGATCTTCAATTCCTCGATGTCCAGAGGCTTGGTCAGATAATCGAAGGCCCCCGCCTTGAGTGCCTCCACTGCCGTTTTGACCGATGCATAGGCTGTCATGATCAGGACCGGGACCTGGGGGCCGATCTTTCTGATCTCACCCAAGGCCTCTAACCCGTCCATTTTCGTCATCCTGATATCGAGAAGGATGATATCGAAAGCCGTTTTTCCCACTGCCGCTACAGCCTCCGTACCATCGGCGGCTTCCGTCACCAGGTACCCTTCCGCGTTCAGGACCGCTCTGAGCATGATCCGATGACTCTGTTCATCGTCCACGACAAGGATCTTCAGTCTTTCAGACATACCGTCCCTCAACTGAAAAAACACCCGGCGGCCGCCAATCCATCCCACACTCCTTCCGATAGTTGCCCATTATCCCATCTTCATCGTCCTCAACCGAAGGGCATTGAAAATGACCGAGACGGAGCTGAAACTCATCGCCGCGGCGGCAACCATCGGGCTCAGAAGAATGCCGAAAATAGGGTACAGAACGCCCGCAGCCACCGGCACGCCCAGGGCGTTGTAAACAAAAGCCCAAAACAGGTTCTGCTTGATATTGCGCATCGTGGCACGGGAAAGCTTCCGAGCCCGGACGATCCCGGTAAGATCGCCCTTGACCAGCGTAACGCCGGCGCTCTCCATGGCCACGTCCGTCCCGGTTCCCATGGCAATGCCGACATGAGCCATTGCCAGGGCCGGGGCGTCGTTGATGCCGTCACCGGCCATGGCTACCATCCGACCTTCACCCTGGTATCTTTTGACGACCGCCGCCTTTTCATCGGGCAGCACCTCTGCCACGACATCGTCGATCTCAAGTTTCTTCGCCACCGCCTCTGCAGTGGCCCTGTTGTCGCCGGTGAGCATGATGATATGAATTTTCTCTCCGTGCAGTTCCCGGATCGCCTCGGGCGAGTTCTCCTTGATCGGATCGGATACCGCAACTAACCCGGCGAGTTTGCCCTCCACCGCCACGAACATAACTGTCTGCCCCTCCGCCTGCAGCGCCTGCCATTGGGGGGCAAGGATGTCGGTGCCGACTCCGAAATCATCCAGCAGTTTCCGGTTGCCGAGCAGCACCTTGCGTCCCTCCACGATTCCGGAGACGCCCTTGCCGGCATGGGCGACAAATTCTTTCGTGTCACTCAACCTGCCGCCGCGAGACAAGGCCCCTTCTATGATTGCGGTCGCCAATGGATGCTCGCTCCCCTTCTCCAGGCTCGCGGCAACCTCCAGAAGACCTGTTTCGCCCTCATCCATGAGGGAAACGATCCCGGTCAATTTCGGTTTCCCTACGGTCAGGGTACCCGTTTTATCAACCACCAGGGTGTCGATCTTGCGCAGGGTCTCGATGGCCTCGGCGTTTTTGAACAGCACTCCCATGGATGCACCCCTGCCACTGGCCACCATGATGGACATCGGAGTCGCCAGGCCCAGTGCACAGGGGCAGGCGATGATCAAAACGGAAACAGCCGCAATAAGGGCGGAAGCGAGTCTCGGGGCTGGTCCGACCATCAGCCAAACGACGAAAGCGATCACGGCAACGGCTATGACCGCAGGAACAAAATAGCCGGAAACGAGATCGGCCAGTTTCTGGATCGGCGCCCGACTGCGCTGTGCCTGAGCGACCATACGGACGATCTGGGCAAGCAGGGTGTCAGCCCCCACCTTCTCGGCCTCAATGATCAGAGAGCCGTTCCCGTTGACCGTCGCCCCGATGACTTTATCACCCGGATGTTTCTCAACCGGGATCGGTTCGCCGGAGATCATCGACTCGTCCACCGAGCTTGTCCCTTCCAGGACGACACCGTCGACCGGAACCTTTTCGCCCGGCCTGACCCGCAAGCGGTCTCCCTTCTTGACATGGTCCAGAGGGATGTCGCCCTCAACCCCGTCGGCCCCTATCCAACGCGCCGTCTTGGGCGACAGTCCGAGCAACGCCCTGATGGCGGCTCCGGTTCTGCCGCGGGCGCCCAGTTCCATAACCTGGCCCAGGAGGACCAGAGTGACGATGATCGCAGCTGCTTCAAAATAGCCGCTCACCATCCCTTCCTTGCCTCGCATGGTCGCCGGGAACAGGTCCGGAAAGAGTAAGGCAACCAGACTATAAAGATAGGCGACCGAAACGCCCAGGCCTATCAGTGTAAACATATTGAGGCTTTTATTGAGCACGGACTGCACACCGCGAACGAAGAAAGGCCACCCTCCCCAAAACACGACCGGGGTGGCCAGGATCAACTCCAGCCATCCAAGTATCTCGGCGTCGGCTAACTGCTCAAGCAAGCGGCCTCCGGGAAGTATCTCCCGCATGGCGATAAAGACGAGCGGTATACTCAGGACCGCTCCGTAGATGAATCGCCTCTTCATCCCGATGTACTCCTGATCCTCTCTTTCCTCGCCTGTCGAGGTATCGCGCGGTTCCAAAGCCATACCGCACTTCGGGCATACCCCCGGGCCGTCCCGGACGATTTCCGGATGCATGGGGCACGTATATTCCGTATGCGCGACCGGCAGAGGGCTCAGCGGCTCCAACGCCATGCCGCACTTCGGACATGTCCCTGGGCCTTTCTGTCGCACCTCCGGGTGCATGGGGCAGGTATAGGTACGCTCCTGAGCAGTACTCATATGGGGGGATGATTCAAGTCCCGTCTTTTCACCCGTGAAGCGTGCGGGCTCGTCTTTAAATTTTGCCAGGCAGGCATCGCTGCAGAAGTGGTAGGTCTTTCCCCCATATTCATAGCGGATGAAGGCATTCTCATCCTCAGTGCTCATACCGCAGACGGGATCGACGTATCGTGCAGCAAGATCATGAGAATGTTTACCATGCTGGATTATATGATTCTGACCGTTTCGCATCATCAGGTGCACCTCTCATGAAGCCAGTTACAATACCCCCTTATTCAATCTTTTCCGTTGTTCTGATTTTTACCATGTAATCAACCGGACACACAACAACCATACCGTCTCCTGCGGATCCTGTGCGGGCGGATTGAACTATGATGTTGGCAACCTCATCCGCTTTTTCATCCGAAACGGCAATCAGTATCACTTTATGGATAGCATAAGCCTTAAATAAGGTGATCTGCTCTCCGATTCCCTTGACCTCGGCAAGTGTCACATTTCTGATACTGATATTTTCTAAATCCTTCAGAATCCTCGCCAGACATGTTTCCCTGACAACCCCTACCACCATCTTCATCGCTTTGTCCTCTTTTTCTTACCTTTGAATGCTTTGAATGTTTCCCAGGGATTACATCAAACATTTTGAAGATTCCGAAAATGCCCTGCCCATAGCGCCTTTTTGGAAGAATTGGGGTGGTTCCTAAGAGCCTATCTCATAAGAAATCCCGATCGACCGCTTTCCCACCCCCGTATCGAGCAATGCGGTGATCATATACTTCCCCGCTTTTGCCAACTTGAAATAGGCATCATATGTTTTCATCATCTTATTATAGTTTCCAATCTTGATTTGTTCATCGTCATCGGAATCGGCCACCTTCAATGAAATACGGTCCCCGGAAAACTCGTTCCCGCTTTTTTCATCCCGAAGAGACACCATAATATTATGAGTACTACCGGGTTCGATGTCATCCGCCATTTTCATATTCTTGAGCATGTTCTTATGTGTGCTGTTCGGCATCACCATAAATGTTACAACTAACCCATCTGCAACCACCTCCGTGCTTGTCATTTTCATCCCCGGCTGTTTTCCTGCTGCCATATGGCCATGCTCAGCGAACAACAACGATGTAACCGATAATAACACAAACAATTGCACCACAACAATCAAGAGATTTTTTTTCATTAGTCGCTCCCATTCGGATGATAAACTTTCGCTCCTTACAGCCACTTCAACTCTGGTTTTAAAAAGTGGAACCCCCGGCAGGATGCCGGGGGTTCCCATCTTTTTGTGACTCATCTCTCAGGAAGCGGTCGTGCGCCAAGTGCATCTCGATAGATGTCATCATTGACGTTGCTGGACCACACCTTCTTCCACGTACTTCCGGAAGCCTGGGTATAGATCTCCTTTGCCTTGACGGACTCCGTGGCATTGTCCACATCTCCATCGATCTTGACCTGCTGGTTGACCAGCCGGGCAAGGATCGCCCTGTCCGCGTTCTGAATCAGATAGTGTTTCCCCTTCGCCGTATCCGCAAGGATCACAAAGGTGCTCTCAGCAGCAGCCATGTGGGCCGATATGTGGGCATCCCTCGCCTGGCCCTTCGCCACTCCGTTATATCCCTGCACGGAACCCGTGATGGTCCCCGCCGATGCAAAAACCGGCGTCAGTAAAAACAACACCCCAAAAACCGTTACCAATAACTTCTTCATTTTCTCCTCCTTCTGAACCTTTCGGTTCCTCATCTGTCTTTATATTTTTAGTCTCTGTTGCCTTTAACGACTCTGTTACAAGTCTCCTGCCGCATTTACTCTTACTCCTTTTCTTTCCTTTCCCGGGAAAAGCCTCTTACTTCCATTTGGGCTTTGCCTCTCTTATCTGCAACGGATATGCCAATAAGATAACCTCATAGGAATACATCGATAACTGATCGTATTGTAAAGTGTTTATTTTTTAATGGGGTTTTCAGGGAATAATTGCCGTCCCCTAGTGCGAAAATTATTCCCTCAATTTTACCCCCTTGCGGGGGATTTGTGAATTTTTTAAGCGCTCAAGATGAATTTCTTATTTGAAAGATAAGAATCCTTCCTTCTTTGTTTTCAGTGACCATACTCACATAAATTTTTCCATCCTTTTTATCCAAGGCAACGTCAGACAGATAGCCGTCGATCATCTCGGAGATATCCGCCTCCCTGTAATTTATCCCGCTAAATTTAAGATAAACCACTTGTCCTCTGTTAAACCTTTTAAATTCCGCAAATAATCTGCTTCCTTCGTTTTTCAACACATAGAGCGCATCGGTATCCCCATCTTCAATTCTTATCACACGTGGAAAGAGGGGGGTGAACCTCTTCCCCTCTTTGTAACCGCCTTTGGAAATACCTAGGGTGGAGCCGCCGTACCGTTCTTTGAGGCGCTCCAGAACTTTCCCTTTCCCATCCATAATTTTCAGGAAATCGTCATCATCGAAAAATGCGACAATATTTTTGCCCCGATATCTTATAGGCTGAATCTGATACAGATTGGTTTCTCCCCTTGACTCAAAAGGAGTTGTTGCAAAAACATCTGAGGCATTATAACCAAGTCGGTATATCTCGCCGTCAAAGGCATCATTCCTGCCCATCCTTTGCCCCAGTAGCAAATTTCCCTCCGACGGATGGTTTACCACCCTCACATACAAGTCGGTTTCGTTTTGCCTGCGGAGAGGACCACCTTGCGCCCCTTCAAAGACAACCGTCACGGCATCGCCCAGATGCAATGCGGTAACATAGAGTTCATCCCTTCCGTTCTTGTTGAAATCGCCTGCATTGATGGACAATATCTGATATCCTTTTAGATCATAGTTCTGAACCAGATTCAGCCCGGTTTCCTCCATCCGGTAGACAGATATTGTACTGCGCCCTCCCGTTATCAATTCTTTTCCTCCATCACCGTCTATATCCGCAAGACATATCCCCGCTGTGGGAGAATAGTTTAACTCTACTTCCTTTAATTTTTTAAAAGCGCTTTCCAGTTTCTTCACATCTCTGCTGGCACTTACTTCCTTAGCTTCTGCAGTTACCGACATACCTTTGGCTACCTCTTTCTGACCAAGACCTCCCTCCCCAATGAAAATCGTAACCTGTCGGGAAAGCTCGTCAACGGCTGAAAAAATCTTGCTTTCCTCATCCATAGATACGTAAAATGTCTTAAAATCAGTCCCGCCTTTTTTTAAAACCTTTACATCCAAGGAAAAGGCATCTCCCATCCTCGTATAGGCACCAATGACAAGATATTGATAATCCGAAACTTCTATGATTTTTCTTGCCTGTGCAAAATCATCCATATTTTCAAACCCATTCAAGACTTTTATCAGGGTAGCTCTTCCCAAAACCTCTTTCGCACCGTAAGAGAGCCTGCTGAAAAGCATATGGGGAATCGCATCCTGTAGATACTGAAATTCATGGGGTCCGAACACCCTAAACGGCCCAATACCGACCTTCTCCTGTGCCAGGGCAGGGGAAACAAGAGTAAACAGCAAGCAGCAGACGGCAAGGGGAAATTTCAAACTATTGCCGGCTCGCCACCCCCAGTTTCCATCCCCTGTTATCTTTCTTCCGTCCACCCTATCTCTGATCATTCTCAAACCTTCCCTCCAGTATCCTGTGACAGAATGTAAGTTACTCTACTATGGCGGCAATACCACCGACCCCATACCAGCCATATCATCCCTCTGCTTTGATGATGGCACATCGTTCTTCAAAATTTCACTCTGCCCCTGACGTACCGTTCTCAACGAGATGGTTTCCTTTTTATCCGACGACCAATGAAGGCATTTTACGATCGGCCGCGAACCGGCGTGCCTTTAGAGGTGTCGTTTGCATAATACAAGCCCCAGGGGGATTCCCTGGGGCCGCCTTTGCTCATATCCATCTGAATCATGTTCCCTTAGAAACTCAGGGACAGCCTGTTCATCAGGAGGTAGTCGTTGCCGACCTCACCGGCGGAGCTGGCCCCTTTTAAGTAATCACTGGTCCAGAGATATCCTGCACCCAGCATATAGGATAGGTTGTCATAGATTTGGTACCTTGCAGTGATGTCGAATTCGGCTCCTTTGGATTTATTGGACGCATATTTGGTGGACCCCTGACTTCTCTGAGCCGTGACCAGCGTCGCATTGACGTTCAGCTTCGGTGTCGCGTTGAAACCGCCGAATACGCTGTATATTGCCGAACGGGCATTGCCGCCCTCAAAGGGAGAGGCGTCTCTGGGACCGCTATTTCCCCTTGACACTTCCCAAGTTTGGCTCTTCTCATTGCCGAGGATCAGACCAAAATACAAGTCCTGGCTCTGAAGGCCCATCACCCTCTTTCTCTTGTCGCCCCCTTCGTCGCGGGAGGAGTAAAGGGCCGAGATGCCAACATATGCCGGTCCTAGTTCCATCCTGGCTTTGAAGTAAGCTCCCACATCGACATAATTCAACTTGAGGGTGCCGGAGTCAACTGCTGCTACCTTGCCGAAATAATAGCTCATGTCCGCACCGGATACTGTCATGAAAGGGAGCAAGATCAACCCCAGCGACAGCAGAACGACCAAAAGTTTTTTCACTTCTCTCTCCCGGTTGTCCGGTTTTATCCCCGCGGGCACGGGGATCTCCTTCTGCAACACTGATTAGTGTTGACTTTTAAAAATCCACCTTTAAGACCAAGGTGGTGTAAGATACGTTGTCCGGATCCGTATTTGCCTTTACGCCCTTTTTTGACGACGCAGCCTGCGCAGCGGATACCTTGTAGAAATCACCCGTAAAAGCATAGGCGCTATTCAGGCTAATGGAGGCGTATCGATTTATTGCATAGCTCAGCGTTCCATTCACTTCAGTCCCCATATAGCTGTTTCCGTTCACCGCACGCTTTTCCGCGGAATACATCGTGCCTAAACCTACTTTACCGGAGAAATTGCCCGGCAGAGGGAATCTTACGTTACCGAAAAGGCCTGTAACGCCGAGAAACCGGTCTTCATAGATGTTCGAAACGTTATAGGCATACGCGGAAGAGTAATTCCAGTCATTACCGTCGGGAAGCAGGATCATCATCCCCTGTCTAAAGTTGAAGTTTGAGGCTGCCGAATACAATCCTGAGTTCGTGAAACCGAACTCTCTATTGGTATCCTGCGTGCTGCCGCTGACGTAAAGAGCGTCCAACGACAACCCTACCCCTTTGACCTTCCCGCTGGCCCGCACATCCGCTGCGAAGCCCTTGATATCGATACTATCTCTTCCCTTCACATCGACATTCCCGAAGTTATATACGCCCCAGGCTTCGAGTTTAGCCGGGCCGATGACGACATCGCCGAAGACGCCCGCAAAATAGGATTTCAGATCGTATTTGTCGGTCTCCGCCATAATGCCTTTGTTACCGGTGGCCGAGTTGTTCGACAAACTAGCGAAGCCGTTCTTCACGTCTGGCCCCAGAGAAAGGAGGCCTTTGCCATCGGTGCCGCTCCCATCCGTGAGATAATACCCGGCTACACCGATTTTCGCATTCGGAGACAATTGTTTGCTGCCGGACAGCATGTAGAAATCGACTTTGTTGGTTGCGGCAGTTGTCGTAGACTCCCAAAACCGGTATGCGCCCAACTTGGCTTTCGTGCCGGCGTTCGCGTAGTCAACCTGGAACCCAGCCGCATCATTGCCGATAACAATCCAGTCGAAATCGTCCGTGATCCAGTTGATTCCTGCCGTCGCTTTCAGATTCAGGCTCGGAGCTTTGAAGTAAAGGTAAAGTTGCTTGGTCTCGAGATTCGTTGTGTCAGACCCTAGACCGCCGCCAAGTCCCCTTCCGGTTTGGTAAGCCTGCCCGCCGAAGTTGTAATCGATTTCGTTGTGCCACACAGCGCCGGCGACTTCGCTTGGGATGAGCTCGAACTGCAACCTTCCCCGCATATGGGTGTACTGGGAAGTGTCCATGTCCTGTTTGGGATAGATTTGCCCCAAATTGGTCCGTTGTGATACTGCCGTCTTCGTTCCGACCCAGCCGCTGGCCTTGATTTCCGTCGCACTTACAGTGGTCGCGAAGAGAAACAGGAACAGACAGGCAAGAAAAAGAGTCGCCAGCTTTATTGTCAGTCCGCAATGTTTTTTCATGGTATCCCTCCAGTTAATAAGATGACTTTGGACATTCAACTTCGGGTTCTTTCGATTGATATCGTAAGAACACCACCGCCTGTGCACTGTCGGTTATCCTGTTTTTATTATTCTTCCTCACCTCCTTCTTTCTCAGATCGGAACACCGCAGCCCGGGACCGAATCCGTTTGCGAAATGGACCTTTCAGGACAAACTCGTTCCTCTGTCCGATGCGCCCGCTTGCTCCTCACTTCCACAACAGAAGAGTCATTCGCCTCCGGAACGATCGCTTCTTGATTCTTCTTTTTTCAGGGCATGTGCATTCCCCCGGTGTGGGGGGATTATAAGGGTGGATTTTGTGGTATGATTTTAGAAGGGCTTAACAGGTCTTTTGAAACACTTAACTGATATTTAATTGACCGATTTTAGTGCTTGACATATATTGTTCGTCTATCTTCCTATTCAACCATTCCTGAATTTTAACCTCTGTTGCCCTGTACTCCCGACCTATTTTCACTGCTGGAAAACCATTTTGCTTTATCTGATTGATGGCTTTGTTTTTCCCCCATCCCATCCGCCTGCATATTTCATTCAACATTTGATAGTCTGTTTTAATGATCGGCTCTTCCATACATCCTCCCTTACAATAGATAGATCAAAGAAATGTACTTAACGCTTAGAATAGCCTATCCCGCATCTATTACATGTATTACGATAGCGATACACAAACCAATCGGCAGTATACTACGCTCAAGTGCAGCAAATGCCATGCCATCACAAAAAGCCATACCGCTTCTGCCAATAACTATCAGTTATATTTTATTATTTGTTCTAACTGGGGCTGTTTCCCATGAGAATAGAGGACTAGGTGGCGCGGATTTTCTTCCCATTGTTTTCGAATGGATCCGAAATCATGAGAATTTTTTTGGCACTTATCTTGATCGAGAAAAACCAAGGAGGGCTTTACGTCGCGCCTCTAAGGACCGTCTGAAGGAAGGAATATTGAACTCACGCCATTTGAATTAGTTCCGCAGTGAACTCATTTACCTCATCGGAAAAGAAAGTATATGACTTTCCCCTTTTCCTGAAAACGAACGTTTGTCCACCTTTGAAAAAATGATCTCATTGCCCATCAAGACAATATTCTGCAAAGCCGCATCCATCTTTTCAGTCATGTCATTTACTCTAAAACCTGTTTCACTTTTTTCAAGATATGAGACATACCCACTGGAATAATTTGTATAGCTGGATATCATGTTGTAACCATCGGCTATATTTTTGATCATCAGTATCTCTCTTCTTTTATCACCCTTATCAATAACGACAGGCGGCTGGTTGATTATCACATATATGGTTTGATGGAATTCTCCTTTCCCTGTTTCGTACGGAACAGAGATAACGCTCCCCCCCAACATGCCCGAAGATGTCCAAAGATGTTTACTCCCCCTGTAAATCAACATCTTCCCTGACGGAGAATAATGGCCTGATTCAAGGCTGCCATCGCCATCGATGTCGGCAATAAAACCGCCAAAAATAGGAAAATTCGGTGGAAGAGGAGCCTCTTCTCCCGTCTTTTTGAATACACCGTTTTGAAAGGAAACTTTTTCAAACCTTCCCCAAAACTCCTCTCCTTCTATAAACTGGATCAGCTTTGTTTCTCTGATCCCATCACCGTCGGTATCATATAATGCCGTAAAAAAAGGCGAGGAATCCGAAATCCTATCCACCTTATCCCCATTGATGGAATAAATATTCGTATAGCCATTCCCGTTATGATAGGAGTTGATTATGATTTCATAGGTGTCGTTATTGTCCAGATCTTCAAGGAAAATGACTACGGGCTCTCCTTCAAAATCGCGAAGGGTCGCCAACTTTTTCATTTGTCCCTCTTCGTATTTATAAAGCACGACCTCTTCATCCGTTGCTATGAGGTAATAGGGGACCCCTCGAATTTGTCTTCCGTCCATACAGCGGATAATCTGATCGCTGCTCAAGCGTGTTATATTTTTTTCAACAGCAACTTCAGATCGTGTCGCTCCGTGTTCTACTGATATTTTCCCATAAGGATCTTTCAGGTTTTTTTTCATTTCCCTCCCTGGAAGGAAGTATGTCCCTATTCTATCAAGCCGGCCGTCATATAAGGTGATCTCATCTTTTCCCGCTGCTACATAGAGGTCGTAACCCGTTAGTCCGGCAATCCGAGAAGACTCGGCCGGTTTCAATGTAAGACCTGTATCGTAGCTTTCCCATTCCATGTTAGAAAACGTTACTTTAAACTCATCATAAAGCTTTGGATTGTCGGCATAATCAAGATACAAGACTTTCAGATCGGAAAATCTTTCTATCTTAAATCCCTCTTTCATCTCCTTAGCCCCCGAAATCCTTTTCGCTGTAGAATAACCTTCTCTTACCGTCGACACTTTTATGATACCCACTTTTTCTTCCAAGACGGTCATGGTCTTTTTTGTCACCGGATGAACAATGGATTCCCCTGGTGAAAAGACCGTAAACAGGTCCCCTTTTTTGATCCCTTTTTTTGCGTCAAGATCTATCAGAAGGCTGTCGCCAGCAACTTTAATGACAAATCCTTTTGAAGGAAACATTCCCTGCAAAAGCTTCGGCGGGAGTTCGGCAAACGAGTCAACCGATAAAAAAAGAGGAAGCATCATTAATGTCAATTGCATGAGAACTTTCTTCATCACATTACCTCCCCTGCTAACAAATATCGAGTTTGTACGCCTGGTCGTTCATGGAGATACAAATACAGCTCAAAAAAATGAGCGGTGCCGTATTTGAAATTGAAAAAAGATACGATGAGGGATTTCTTCCGGGAAGGGATGAAGCAATCATCGCTTTTGACATGGAATATCTTCACTGATGTACAATCGCTTGATAGCCCCGACTCTCTATAGAGAGTCGGGGCTATGCCGCAGTTCATTATAAATCACCTTTAGAATCTGTAACGCAACTCCAGCTGCGCTTTGGCGATGTTCTTTGCCTTCTCGGCGCCGTTGTTTGTGTAAGCATCCAGCGCATCGCCGGCCCACAGATAACCTACGCCGAAGAGCGCGTCGAGGCCTTGCCACACGTTATATTTGACAAATAAATCAAGCTCGCTTCCGATCTTTGTTCCGTATGTCTTTCCGTCCGGTCCCAGCGCCGGATTGACCTCCGCGGCTCCGATTCTCTGGGTATTTTTATCGGTGGAGATATAGGAGTAGACACCTGACAACAAAAGGCCTTTCGAGGGCTGAAAATCGTATCTGACGCTGGGCATTTTCAGTCCCTTGTCGAGCCAGTAAGGCGAATCCGTCGTATAGCCTTCAGTCGCGATCCCTTCGAATATGATTAGGCCATGATTCATATCCACATCGATTGCCGTGTAGTTATTGACCTGATCATCCGCCGCGTTTCCATCGCCTGATGCATAACGATAGGCCAAGGTAATCTTATGGCTGGGGGAAGGTTTCCAGCTCACGGTCGCATTGGCGGCATATGCCTGGCGTTTTAAATCCTGCGGTGTCGGCGTTCTTAAATCAACGTTTCCGCCTTGATAAACAGCCGTTACATCTCCACTGAGAGCACCTGCTCCAAACTTGCCTGTGCCTCCCACATACCGTGAGTTGTTGTCGAAGAAATACGAACCGGACTTTGTTTTCCAGTTAGATTGTCTTATCGCCGCCAAAACAAGCGCAACTCTATTCCCCTTCGAAAGGTCATAACCGAGGGTCAAATAACCCGCGTCATCGTTGAAATTGCCGGCTGAAAAACCGATATTTTTGGATGTCCCGCTATTGCCTCTAATCCAGCCTACACCGATATCCACGGGGGCCAGAGCCTTAAAATAGGTTAGGCCGGCCGCCGTTTCAGACCAGATAAATTGCTCAAAGTCTTTTGAAAGGGGAGCGGTTTGAAGGCCTGCCCTTGCATTTCCACCGATCCCCGGAACGACAAAATCCGTATAGAGCCATCGGGTTTCAATATTCACCCCATCGCCCGAATAGCCAAACCCCTTACCCTTTCCAAGGCTATCCGACTGATAACCCCACTTTACGCCGCCGATCTCGACAGCAAACACTCCCTTCACCTTCTGGTCGTCAGAGGTGGCGGTAAACCACTGGCGATACCTCGTCCAGACACTTGCTTCGGCATCCGTGTCGCTCTTGTCGGTTTTTCCCTTTATCGCACCATAATTGCCGGAGGAATAACCGAGGCCGGTGGCCTTGGAAGGATTTGTATAGAAACTAAAATCCCCGTTTTTGGATGCGATCCCCGCTTGGTCGGAAAATTTGGCATTATCCGAGTATCCAAACCATTGCTGCAAATCGCCATTGGTTTTGATCTCAACGGCAAAGCCTGAAGCGGAAACCATGACAAACACAGCTGACAGTAGAACGACCATTGGAATTTTTTTCATCATCCTCTCCTTCTCCTTAAGTTGTTTCTGTTATGGGGAGGGGCACACTCCCCCCTGGCCGAAAACACCGCTCTCTCTGTTTGTTACCCATATCCCCAGATCCCTATAGCCACGGGGATCAGACCGGCATCACAGGAGCTAGAAACTCCGCCTCATCCAATTCCGCCTGTTTCTCCGGTCCCCATGCCCGTGGGGACCGGACAAACAAAACAGGAGGCGGATAGACCGCATAGGACACAATTTTTTCCGACTACCTTGCGTCCTTCATGGTCAGTATAAGGGGTAGTTTAAAATGGCGGTCGTAGACGGGCTTAGTAGGTGCGTTAGAGTGACTAACGGATACGCAGTAGATGCATTTAAGTGCTTGACACACTCTCTTCCGCATCCCCTTGCTATTTGAATTTAAGAAAATTATTCTTTTTCGATTATGCTCAACCTAAAGGGAGAAGAAGAGAGAATAACGTGGATATTCTTCCCGTTGTCCCGAATTCACCTGAAAAGATGAAAAATTTCTCAGCACTTAGTTATACAGAGAACCAATAGACAGGGTGTGAACTACAAAAGGGAATATTCAAGTGCTGATAGATCTTGCAGTGCAGGACCACAAGAAACTCTTGAAGAGCATAAAACCGTGCGAGGACTGAGCGGGGTGACCGATCAGTTGTAAGCGACACTCAAAAGGTTCGAATTGTCACCCCTGACTTCAACGCTTGAGATCGCATCCATCCTGAAGCGTGTCTTGTTGACCAGAAACAATATCTCGATATCCGTCATGGACTCGTTGATCGAGGCCTGAGAAATGTAACTGTCTATCTCCAATCGATTCGCGATATCGGGTCTATCCAGTATAAAGACCTCATTGTTCAAAGAAATTAAACCGGATCCCTTGATGGAAAGAAAGGCAAAGGGCAGTTTGATGCTCCCGAACCAGCCTTTGGGCACCACCATCCGCATGAGATTATAGTCCGGGACATCCGTGCCCATCACGCTTTTCAACTTCCGGCCTTCTGTGAGCGGAACAGGAAATTCAATATATGCATTCGGCGGCAGGCTGAAGGGTTGGTCGTATTTGGGAAGATCAATCTGCTGCTTATTAAAGCCTTCGAGATTGCGGTGAGTGATGGCTGAATAGATGTCGGCCACAAGCTGGGTATAGGCGAACGGAACCGGCGGGATGTCTGTCGTCACAATCAAAGGCGAAAAATGACCCACAGGAAAGGGTTTGATCGGCTTTGTAATCAACTTCGGAAAATCGCCGAGCTCCTCGACCTTGGCGACCTGGCCGATCTCATTCCAGTAATACACCTCCATATCGGGATCGTACATCTCCCAATGGTCTTTCACCAGGACCTCCGGGACCACATGCCCTGTTGTAAAGTCGGGCCCGTTCAAGTTCCAGACCCGGGCCTGATACCCCGCACGGGTCGCCAGGAAATAGTAGACCGCCGCCACATCGTCGCAAAAACCGAATCCGATTGAGTTGAGATACAACACGGGCGAATGCCCCCACACATCACCGGTATAGGGGTCGAAATGGTATCGGTTCTTTACCAGATACCGCCACAGCTTCCTGTAGAACGGCTCATTGGCATATTCGGCTGCCATGCTGTTGATCTCGGCGATGATCTCATCATCCTTGGTATAGAAGGCCTTGCCGTTGACAGCGATATTGAAGCCGATCTCGGAGGAACTGTCGTTGGTGATCCTGACGGAGGTTATTCTGCTGCTGGTGTTCTCATTGACTCGATAATCGCTATCGCCACCGCTTCCACAATAGAGTAGAGTAGCACCCATCACCAAAAGCAACAAAGTGAATGGATGAATTTTCATGCAGTGGTTGTATATATTCCGTATCTTCTTCATCCGATAAAGAACCCCCGGCAGGATGCCGGGGGTTCCCATCTTTTTGCGACTCATCTCTCAGGAAGCGGTCGTGCGCCAAGTGCATCTCGATAGATGTCATCATTGACGTTGCTGGACCACACCTTCTTCCACGTACTTCCGGAAGCCTGAGTATAGATCTCCTTTGCCTTGACGGACTCCGTGGCATTGTCCACATCCCCGTCGATCTTCACCTGCTGGTTGACCAGCCCAGCTAGGACCCCCCTGTCCGCGTTCTGAATCAGATAATGTCCGCCCTTCGCCGTAGGTGCAAGGATCACAAAGGTGCTCTCAGTAGCCGCCATGTGGGCCGATATGTGGGCATCCCTCGCCTGGCCCTTCGCCACTCCGTTATATCCCTGCACGGAACCCGTGATGGTCCCTGCCGATGCAAAAACCGGCGTCAGTAAAAACAACACCCCAAAAACCGTTACCAATAACTTCTTCATTTTCTCCTCCTTCTGAACCTTTCGGTTCCCCCATCTGTCTTTATATTTTTTAGTCTCTGTTACCTGTAACGACTCTGCTACAAGTCTCCTGCCGCGCTTACCGTTACTCTTATCTTCACCTCTCCCGGGAAAGGCCTCTCACCTCAACTCCGGCCTTTGACTTCTCAAGATTGCAACGGCTGTGCCAACTAAAAAAACACGATGGATTGCATTTGTAACCATATGTAATCGATTGGTTTAATCGTTTGCGAGGAGATCTTTATCTGTTTCAGGATGGTTGAGGAATGCGAAATTATCCCCCGACGGGAAGAGGATTGACTATTGAATTGAGAACTTTTTCAGCAGTCGTAAACAAAGGATCCTGATTCGGAGATTCGGGAACCTCGTATGTTTTAACAAGTGCTGCTTGATTGTGTTCCAAAGGAATGATGGAGCATGGCAGGTAAGGGGGGAAATTTAAGCGGCTATTCGTCATCCCTTGCGGTTCCCGCCGATCCGCAGGGCGGCGAACTTGCTCCGCGAACCTTTCCGGTCTCCCACCAGGCTTGACGTTCCGGCACCGATGATCTCCTTGCGGATCCGATAGCTCTCCTGATGGTCCTGACTGTAGGCGGTCATCATGTCGATGATCCCTCCTGCGGAAATCTGCCCCCATTCCCCTACAGCCAGAAGGGCAGGACCCCGGAAATTTTCCGGCGTGAAGAGCGCATCGCCCGGTGCCGCGAGGCCTGCTATCCGCTCGTTCTCCTCCTTCGTTCTTCCCAAAACCGCACGCAGATCGGGATTCAGACGGAAATGTCGTCCGATGGTCAGAAGGACAAGATCCCGGTGGGCATAGCCTGGAACATGGGAAAACAGATCTCGCAGACGGTCGGCCACATCGGGATCGGTGAGCAGACATCCCCCCGCCGGACAGGGGTAATCCTGGAGGCCGAAGCGTTCCGCCAGGTCGATCTGCGGCTTACGCGACCGGCCGGAAATCGCCAGGAGTCGTCCCCGATCGACGATCCCCTCCTCCTCGGGCAGGGTCAAGGGAAACAGATGCGCAGACAGGGGACGGAGGATCCGGCCTGCCAGACCGCTTTCCCGATCGATCGTCTCGATGGCCTGCCGATGCTGAGACATGGGTCTCTGACCAAGCACCTCTCCGGTGACCACAAAGGAGGCCCCGAGCTCGTCCAGCATCCCGGCCACCTTCCGCAGCATATAGATCCGGCAATCAATGCAGGGATTCATCCCCCGACCGTACCCGTGGGGGGCCCTCTCGACTACCCGCAGGTAATCCATCCCTTTGACAACGATCCGCAGCGGGACACCGAACTCATCAGCGACCCGCCGGGCCTCATTTCGGCAACCGGCCTTCCTTGACGAACAGTTGCAGAACGGGCTTGTGAAATGGACTGCCGTCAGGTCAATCCCCTGTTCGACCATCATCTTGACTGCCAACGTGCTGTCCAGTCCCCCTGAGAGCAGTACCACCGCAGCCCGTTTCATCGCACTCCTTTTCCCATCATCCATCCCGGTCGACAATCCTGTTGCTGCTTTCCTAGCATTTGCCTTCATGCAAGTGGGTCATAAAAAAATCCTCCCTCATCGCCCGGAAGAATGCCCGGCGGATACTACTGTTTGAAAAGCCATGTAGAAAGGTATCTTTCCCCGGTATCGGGCAAAACGACAACGATGAGCTTCCCTTTGTTCTCCGGTCTTTTCGCTACCTCCAGAGCCGCCCACAGGGCCGCCCCACTGGAGATCCCCACAAAGATCCCCTCCTCACGCGCAAGCCTGCGCGCCGTCACCCCAGCGTCGTCGTTCGATACCCGGACGATCTCGTCAATGATCCCCTGGTTCAGAACCCCGGGAACAAAACCCGCACCGATCCCCTGGATCTTGTGCGGCCCGGGCTGTCCCCCGGAAAGCACCGGCGATGCCTCCGGCTCCACCGCGATCGCCTTGAATCCCGGCTTCCTGGCCTTGATCACCTCAGCGACTCCCGTGACCGTCCCGCCGGTCCCCACGCCCGCAACCAGGATGTCCACCTTTCCTTCCGTATCCTCCCAGATCTCCTCTGCCGTCGTCTTTCGATGGATCTCCGGATTCGCCGGATTGTTGAACTGCTGCGGGATCAAGGCTCCCGGGGTTGCAGCCGCCAGCTCCTCCGCCTTGCGGATCGCCCCCTTCATCCCCTCCGCTCCAGGCGTCAATACCAGCTCCGCCCCGAATATCTCCAGCAGCTGTCTTCTTTCCATACTCATCGTGTCCGGCATGGTCAATATCAATCGGTATCCCCGTGCCGCCGCCACAAACGCCAGCGCGATCCCGGTGTTGCCGCTTGTCGGCTCGATGATCACCGATCCTTCCCTCAAGAGGCCCCGTCTTTCGGCATCCTCGATCATCGCAACACCGATCCGGTCCTTCACGCTCGAAAGGGGATTGAACGACTCCAGCTTCACCACCACCTGTCCCTTCGTCCCTTCGGCAATCCGGTTCAACCTTACCAGAGGGGTGCGACCAACGGTCTTGGTAATATCATCATAAATTTTCATTTCTTTATCTCCTTGTATCAAATCCATCCGCATGCATATCCCTTCCACAAGACAAGCAAACAGAAACGGTATGGTTTCTCAGCGCACCGATGCCATGAGGGCCTGATCGATGTCCTCCTTGATATCCTCCACATTCTCCAATCCGATCGAAAGCCTGATGAAGTCCTCAGTCACACCTGTCGCTTCCTGTTCCTCCCGCGTCAGTTGCGAATGGGTCGTAGAGGAAGGGTGGATCACCAGGCTCTTCGCATCGCCGATGTTCGCCAGATGCGATAGCAGCTTCACCGATTCGATGAACTTCTTGCCCGCTTCCAGCCCTCCTTTGATCCCAAATCCCACCAGCGCTCCAAAAAGAGCCCCAAAATATCTCTTCGCCAGGCCGTGGCTCGGATGGTCCTCCAATCCCGGATAGTTCACCCAGCTCACCAAGGGATGACCCTTCAAAAATCCCGCCACCGCCAGGGCGTTCTCCGAATGTTGTCTCTGCCGCAAGGGCAGTGTCTCGAGCCCCTGAAGAAACATAAAGGCGTTGAACGGGCTCAGGGCGGCACCGATATCCCGCAGGAGCTGAACCCTCGCCTTGATGATGAAGGCCACGTTCCCCATCCCGGGAAAATTCCCGAACGTTTCCCAAACTTTCAGTCCGTGATAGCTCGGGTCCGGTTCCGTAAATTCGGGAAATTTACCGTTCCCCCAATTGAACCTCCCCGCATCGACGATCACCCCTCCGATGGAGGTCCCGTGGCCGCCGATGAACTTCGTCGCCGAAGTCGTCAGGATATCCGCACCGTAGTCGATCGGTCTGACAAGTCCCACACCAACGGTGTTGTCCACGATAAACGGGACACCCGCCTCATGGGCGATCTTCGAAATCGCCTCAAAATCCGGAACATCCAGCTTCGGATTCCCGATCGTCTCGGCATAGATCGCCCGCGTCTTTGACGTGATCGCCTTCTTGAAGGCCCCCGGGTCCCGGGAATCGACGAACTTCACTGTCCGCCCCAGCTTGGGAAGGGTGTAATGAAACAGCTGATATGTCCCACCGTACAGATTGTTCGCCGAGACAATCTCATCCCCCAGCCGGGTGATGTTCAAAATCGCCATCGTCTCGGCCGCCTGGCCCGAAGCCACCGCCAGGGCTCCCGTCCCCCCCTCGATCGCCGCTATCCGCCTCTCAAAGACATCCGTCGTCGGGTTCATCATCCGCGTATAGATGTTCCCGAACCGCTTCAGGCCAAACAGGCTTGCCGCATGCTCCGTATCGTTGAACACATACGACGTCGTCTGGTATATCGGTACCGCACGCGCTCCTGTCGCCACATCCGCACTCTCCTGTCCCGCGTGCAACGATAAAGTCTCTATCCTCTTTTCCGACATATGATTTTCCTCCTTCTTATATTTAATCGTTATAAAAAAACCACTGGCCGTTTGTGTTTTACCCGGGCAGTGGGTTTTTTCTCTTTGTTTGGCTCCTTACCTTTAACGAGTCAGTTTACCCCTCTGCCATTTCCTCTATCTGCGCACAGAATAACATGCGGACATCAGGATACAACAGCGATTGTGATGCATCCCGACTCGGTGGCTCACATGGATATAAAATCGTACCATTTCTCCCTCAGTGACTAATTGTTCATATTTACCATTGGAATTGTAGATAATCTATTCAGGAACGTTTGTCAAGTATTTTTTTCACCCCGCCATTCTCCAAGGGAATAAAAGATGTGCTCAGCCAAGCCGTCAGATGTGGCTCAATGCCCCATCCAGGTCCTCGATCAGGTCATCCGGATCCTCGATCCCCACGGAGAGCCTGACAAGATCGCCTGTCACCCCTACCCGTTTCCTGTGGTCGGGATGCATGGCGGCATGAGACATGGTGATGGGATAGGTGATGATGCTCTCGACCCCCCCCAGGCTCACGGCCAGGGCAGGCAGCCGGACCTTCTCCAGGAACCGTTTGGTACCTTCTTCCGTTTGCAGCCGGAAAGAGACGATACCGCCCGGTCCGTCGGCCTGCTGCTCATGGATCTCTTTTCCAGGATGGCTCGGCAGGCCGGGAAAGAATACCTCCTTTACCTCCGGGCGTCCCTGGAGCCACTGGGCCAGCCGCGCCGCTCCCTTCTGGTGCATATCCATCCGTGCCTTGAGGGTCTTGATCCCCCGCATCAGAAGCCAGCAGTCCTGCGGCCCCAGTACCGCCCCGAAGGCGTTCTGGATGAATTTGATCCGGCCGGCGAGCTTCTCATCGGCGACGACCGCCAGTCCCGCGATCAGATCGCTGTGACCGCCCAGGTACTTGGTGGCGCTGTGGATGACGATATCCATGCCGTACTCGATCGGTCGCTGCAGATACGGAGTCATGAACGTGTTGTCGATGAGAGTCAAGAGCCCCTTTTCCCTGGCCAGGATCGAAACCGCACGCAGGTCCGTGATCTTCAGGAGGGGATTGGAAGGGGTTTCCAGATACAGGGCCTTGGTATTGTTGCGAATGGCCGCTCCGATCTTCCCGGTATCGGCGAAATCGACAAATGTGACCTCGATCCCCAGGCGGTTGAAGAGTCTCGTCAGAACCCGGTAGGTCCCTCCGTAGACGTCCTCGCACGCGACCAGATGGTCGCCGGGGGAAAAAAGGAGCAGGACACTGGAAATTGCGGCCATTCCGGAGGAAAAGGCAAAGCCTTTTTTCCCCCCTTCCAGACTGGCGATGATTGCCTCCAGGGCATCCCGCGTGGGATTCCCGGAGCGTGCGTAATCGTAAGGTCCGAACTGATCGGCCTTCGCCTGCTGGAACGTGGCGGCATGGTAGATAGGAACGCTCACCGCCCCGGTCACCGGATCGACTTCCTTTCCCGTGTGCAGGATCTTGGTCCCGATCTTCATCTGCCCGCCTCCCTTCAGCTCAGGGCCTGCTCTAAATCATCCAGCAGGTCGCCCGCGTCTTCAATCCCCACCGACAGTCTGAGCAGACGGTCGTTGATCCCCATCCGCTCCCTCTCTGCCGGATCCATATCCGCATGGGTCTGAAAAGCAGGGAACGTGATCAGCGACTCCACCCCCCCCAGGCTCTCGGCAAAAGAGATGAGTTTGACCTTCTTGAGCATCTCTGCGGCTATACGCCTCTTGGTCACTTCGAAAGAGATCATGGCACCGAATCCCCGGGCCTGTTCCTTCAGCAGACGATGGCCGGGATCCGTTTCCAGCCCAGGGTAAAAGACCTTCTTAACCATTTCGTGTCGGGTGAGCCATTCGGCAATGATCCGGGCATTTTCCGTCTGCCGGTCGATCCGGATCCCCAAGGTCTTCATCCCCCGGATCGTCAACCAGCAGTCTTGCGGTCCGAGCACGGCGCCGACGGAGTTCTGCAAAAAATAGATCTGCTTGCCGAGCTCCTCGTCTTTGGCCACCACGAGGCCCGCCAAGACGTCATTGTGGCCGGAGATGAACTTGGTGGCGCTGTAGACGACCACATCCGCCCCCAGCTCCAGAGGCCGCATCAGATAGGGGGTCAGGAACGTGTTGTCTACGATGGTCAGGATGCCCCTGGCCTTGGCGATCTCGCCGATCTTTCGGATATCCGCCACCTTGAGGAGCGGATTGGTCGGGACCTCCAGCAGGACAGCCCGGGTATTGGCACGGATCGCCTCGGCCACCCGGTCGGCGTCGCTTGTATCGACATAGCTCGCAGTCAGCCCCTGCCGGGCAAAGACCTTGTCGATCACCCGAAATGTGCCGCCGTAAAGATCTTCGGTCACCACCAGGTGGTCGCCCTGATTGAACAGCAGCAGGAGATTGGTGATCGCGGCCATCCCCGATGCATAGGCAAAACCGCGAACACCGCCATCCAGCCGGGTCATCCCCTCCTCCAGAACCTGGCGGGTCGGATTGCCGCTGCGCGAATAGTCATATCCCGTGCTTTGACCCAAGGCCGGATGGCTGAACGTGGCATTTTGGTAAATCGGGAATGACATGGCCCCTGTCGCGTCCTTTCCCACCCCGATCTGCACCGCCATGGTCGACCTTTTCATCATCTCTCCATCCTTCCACGGCTCATTCAAATCATGTAGTTGTCGTGTGTCAGGTTATCCCGTTTGGCCCTCTGACGCGCCACCATGTCGGCCAGGGTGTATTTTTTCAGCACCTGCGCCATCCCTTCTGCCGCCTCCTTCCAGAGGTCATGGGCGATGCAGCGTGACGTCCGACTGCAGGCGGTCGACCTCTCGACACAATCCACCAGACACAGAGGTCCTTCCAACACCTCGACGATCTCCTGCATGGTAATCTCGTCCGGCGACTTTGCCAAGACATAGCCGCCGTGGACCCCGCGCGTGGCCTCTACCAGGCCTGTCGCCTTCAGAGGATTGACAAGATTCGACAGGTATTTCTCCGAAATCTCCTCCCTTTTTGCAATCTCCCTCAGGAGGATAGGGCCCTCGCCGTAATGGGCGGCCAGGTCGATCATCATACGGACGCCGTAGCGGCCTTTCGTTGATAATTTCATAGAATCGCTCCAAATGTTTTTATCAAAATACCCATCTGAATAGTCGATATGACAAGGAAAATAATTTGTCAAGATCAACAACCCCTTCCGGGATAGAATTTCAAACGGACCCGACATGGACCCTGCGGCGGCATGATCCTACAAAAAGGTCATATCCGTTTAAAGACAGACCCCATTTGACGCAGATCCATTGTGACGGAGAGGGTCCCGCCTGGCAGGCGGGACCCTCTCCGTCTATCACATGTTTTAGGCATAGGATGAACGGGCGTTACAACTTCGGCACCGGAAACAAAACCCCACCGAAGATAACCCATGCCAGCAGAAGCGTCCAAAAGATATTGAATGCCTGGGCAATCAGAAAGGCCGCCGCTGGTCGGCCTCCATCCAGTTTGGTCAGATCCTTGATCTTGGTATCCAGACCGATGCAAGTGAAGGCCAATGCAAACCACCAGGTTCGGAGCCCACTCAGGATGCCCTTGGTCGCATCGACAAGCCCGCGATCGATCTGGAAGGAGAAGACCACGGAAAGGACGATGAAACCGAGAACGAATTTTGGAAAACGGTACCAGATCTCCATCAACGTCGGTTTCTGTCCGACTGAACCGCCTTCCACCTTCTTGAAGGTCCATAGGATCGCCAAGATGAAGGCGACAAAACCGATAAGCACGTTTTGGGACATCTTGACGATGACACCCGCTTTCATGGCCGCTTCACTGATCATTTCACCGGCGGCGACGACGGATCCGCTCGTATCCAGAGTCCCGCCCAGCCACGCGCCTGCCATGACTTCGGGAAAACCAAAATACTTGGAGACGACAGGCATCACTACCAACATCGGAACAGAGCAGAGCAATACCAGCGATGTGACATAGCTGAGCTTCTTCGGATCGCCTTTGATCGCCCCGGATATGGCGATGGCTGCCGAGACACCGCATATCGATACCGAACTGGATAGGACGGCCGCAAATTTCTCGTCGACCTTCATCTTTATGGCCAGCCAGTAGCAGACATACCAGACGATACCGACAACCAAAAGGGCTTGCGCAATGCCATAGGCGCCTGCTGTGATCATTTCACCGATGATAATACCCGAACCAAGGATCACCAGACCGGTTTTGATATAAAATTCGGTCCGCACGGCCGGTTTCAGCCAGGCAGGAACTCCGATGACGTTGCTGATCAGAAGACCAACGATCAAGCACCAGAGGACATATTCCAGGCCAAAATAGTGGACTGTGTAATTGCCGGCGACAAACAGCGCCCCTGCGGTCAAGATGAAAATGAAGATAAAGCCGCCGACCGCCTTCAGGGCCGGCTCTCCCATGAGGGCAAATGCGGTCAGGGAAAGCAGAAGATAGAGAAGACCGATGGTAACAACCCTCACGATGTTTTCTCCAGAAACGACTTTAGCCGGAAGAGCATCCACCTGTGTAATGATGCCTTTGCTCAAGGCAGCGGTTTTTTTCTTGAGGGCTTGATCTTTCACATCCTTGATTTGAGCCAGACCCCTGGCGGCGTCGCCGATGGCCTTTCGATCCCTGCTGTCAAAGGCCGCCTTCACTGCAAGGGCCTGAGCGGCAACCAACTTCGCCCCCTTTTCATCGGCAGCGGAGATCAGCATCTCAAGGGCAGGAGTCGTTTTAGAAATGAAGCCTTCCAGTTCTCCTCCCGCCATCCAGCGAAACGCAGGCGTTTTCAAACCCAGGCCGGATAGAATGAGGATGACGATGATGAATCCTGCCCAAACTGCGAGCCAATCCTCCATTTTCCACAGCTCTTTCCAGTGATTTGGTTTTTCTGTACTCATAATACCCCCCTCTTTGATCGGTTATCAATAATCCATTATTACTATCTTAATAGTAGACTATTTAGCAAAAATTTTTTCCTGCCTTGATATATTCAATCCTCTCCACTTTTCAGCTCAAGGACGAAATGGCCTTCCGGCATCTGTTTCAGACCGAGAAGTTGATGTCCCTCTTCCTTGAGACTGCGCGGGACATTCTTGACCGCCTCTCCATCATCAAGCAGAATCCGTACCTCCTCGCCTGTCTCAAACTCCTCAAGCGCCAGTTTCGCCCTGACGAAATTGGCAGGGCAACAGACGCCTCGTAAATCCACTGTATGCATGAATTCCTCCCCTATCCTCAAATACGCAAAGCCAACATTTCTGAGAAATCATCCCCTGAACGCCTTACGGGGTAACCCGCTCCCCCTAAGGGCGTTTCCCGATCTGGGTATCGATTACATGCGGCGGCATCGCGGTTTCTACCACATAGTCCGGAAACCGCTGTCTCAGATCGCGAAGCAGGGCATCGGCCCCCTTGCCGATCATGACATCCCCCAACCTTACCCTCCCCAAACCTTTGGAATTTTCTCGATACCATGCCAGAACCGCAGAAACAAAATCCACGACCTTGTCTTCAGGAAGAAACGTCGCAACGAGGGTCCCTATCAGGGGATTCCGCCCCCACTTACCGCCGATTCGAACCGTGTAGCCGCTTTTTCGCGCTTTCCACGCCCCGCTCGGGCAGACCTTGATGCAATCGCCGCAATAGATGCATCGTTCCGATATGAAGGTCGGTTTTTCATTCTCTTTGGCAACGATCGCACCAACCGTACAAGTCTTGACGCACAATCCGCATTCGATACAGGTCTCTCCATCCAGCTCCGGCAGGACGGCCCCCTGGAAACCGATATCGTTCGTCGCCGATTTGGGGCAATCGGAAGGGCAGCCGGCAAAGGCCACTTTGAATTTATGATGACCGGTTTCGGTGCCGAACAGTTTGGCATCGATCTCGAGCGCCGATTTTTGCGTGTCCATCAATCCTTTCGGATTGTACTCACAGCCTCCGCACGCAACCGGTACGCGTACACGGGCGCCGCAAGAGGCGATTTTCTGCCGGACAAGGCCCAGTTCTTCGGCCACATCGCTGATATGCCTGTAATCCACATGGACCAATTCAATCGACTGCCGAACGGAAAGATGGACAAATTCTCCCCCATACTTTTCCGCCACCTCGACAATCTTTTTCAGGCGGGAGACAGGCATTCTTCCGCCCGGCACCCGCAGTCGGACGGAAAACAGGTCTTTCCCCAGCTCCTTGATGAACCCACCTGCTTTGAGCTGATTTAAATCAATGCGTGGCCCTTCCGATTGCTCGGTCATGATCCCAGCCTCCAAATTTTAATTACCTTCATTCATGCACGATTTTCACATCCTCAGAACAAACCTTTTTTCCGGCAATCTTGAAGGAGCGGATCTCCGGTGCAGACGGATCAGCCAACGACACGATCACATACGAGATTGCGGGCGTCAAGGCGAGCCGGATATCCTCCTCCGACGGCCTGGCAGGGGTCGACGGGTGCGAATGATAGACGGCCAGCATTTCCAACTTCTCAGAGCGCAGCCTTTTCACCACCGAAAACTGCTCACGCGGTTCCATCATGTAATGGTCGCACCCTTCATCGGTATTGGTCATGGGGTAAATCGCCGAGACGATACCCTCCTTTCCCCCAAGAATCCCGCAGACCTCGAAAGGAGCGCCTTCGCGCGCCTGCTCTATCATCCGCTCGTAGATAGGTCCCGGCACCTGCAGCATGCTCATACCCCTTCCAAATCGCATTGCGCAACCGCATCCGTCTCATCCTTGAGTTCCTTGATCGTCGGCGTCACCCCGCAGATCGGACATTTCGGATTTCTGTTGATCCGGACTTGATTGAAATCCATCTCCAGGGCGTTGTAAATCAGCATCCTTCCTGTCAGCAATTCCCCTTTACCCAAGAGAAACTTGATCGCTTCGGTGGCCTGGATCATGCCGAGCACACCTGGCAAAACGCCGATCACCCCGGCCTGGGAGCATGTGGGGATGGCGTCCTTGGGCGGCGGGGCGGGAAAGATGCAGCGGTAGCAGGCCGATTCACCGGGTCTGACCGTGATCGCCTGTCCGTCGAACCGGAGTATCCCCGCGTGGGAATAAGGTTTTCCCGCCAGGACACACGCATCGTTGATAAGAAACTTGGCGGCAAAATTGTCCGTGCCGTCGATCACAAAATCATAGTCATTGATAATCCCCATGATGTTGGAGGCATTGACCCATACCTCGTATGTATTGACCTTGATACCCGGGTTGATGACCGCCATCTTTTCTTTTGCTGAAGCCACCTTCGCCTTACCGATATCAGGGGTAAAGTGGATCACCTGACGCTGAAGATTGGTGAGATCCACCACATCGGCATCGACAAGGCCGATCGTGCCGACCCCGGCCGCCGCCAGATAGAGGGCGGCGGGTGCGCCCAGGCCGCCCGCACCGATAATCAGCACCCTGCCGTCCAGGAGTCTCTGCTGCCCTTTACCGCCGACCTCTTTCAAAGCGATGTGTCGCTGGTACCTTTCGATCTGCTCTTCTGACAGCACTATTTCCTTCCCCCACCCATAAAGTAGAGAAACTCTACCTCGTCGCCATCCTTGATCATAATGCTTTCGAAGTTTTCCCGCTCCATGATATCACCGTTAAGCTCGACCGTCACGTAGAGAGGATCTTCCACATTCAATTCATTTAGAAGTCCTGAAATGGAGAGCAACTCTTTATCCACGACCGTTGTCCTCTTCCCATTTACGGTAAGAATCATCCTTCTTCTCCTTCCTGCTCAATCCTTAAAACCAATTGCCCGACACTATTCTCCATATTTTCTATTGGAATTGTAGATAATATATCAAAAAGGATTTGTCAAGCAAAATTTTCATATGTCACACCCCGATCCATGAGAGCGAAATCCCTCCGATTATACCCAATCCCATGATGAAGGCAGCCAGAAACATAGCCGCTTTGTACGACCCAAGCACCTTCCCCACCACCCAAAGAGAGGGGAGGCTGACAGCCGGTAAGGTGATGAGAAGGGCTGCAGCCGGGCCCATTCCCATTCCCTGCCTCATGAACTCCCCTACCCACAAAACCTCCGTAAAGGTGGGCACCATCAGAACCGTTCCCACGACGGACGCCAAGGCGATAGGCAACAAACCGTTGCCCAGATGCCTGGCAATGGTTTCAAAGGGAAAAACCGTCTTAAACGCCCCGATGAGGAAGAGGCCAAACAGCAGCAGAGGGATCACCGCCTTAGCGATATCCCAGGTATCATCCAGCCAGCGTTTGAACATCTCACCAATCGGCTCACCGTCTTGAACCCCGGAGGGATGGGTAGCAGGTTCCTCTTTTATCGGGACAAGCTTCGTCACGATATAAGCGGCACCGAAAGACGCCACCAGTCCCAAGGCAAGCCTTGCCACTGCCAAACTCGAAGGGAGCAGCTCGAACGCCAGGATAATCACGACCAGATTCAAGGCAGGCGCTGCCACAAAACACGCGAGAGCGGGACCCAGGCCCGTGCCGGTCTTTCGCAATCCCACAAAGGTACTGGTCGCGCAACAGGAACACAGCATATTGGGAAGCCCCAGCATTACGCCGGTCAATTGCGGCACCACGCCATCGCCCTTAAGGCGATCTCGGAGCAGTTTTGGCAGAAAGGCGACTACAGCCCCTGCGATGAAAAGCCCCAGGAGGGTGGTGAACCAAACGGCATTGAGATAATCGAGGGTGTGGTAGAAAGGCAATACCCATTGCGGGGCATGCTGGAAATCCAGGACGATGGGAAATCGGGTCCCAACAGGGGTGACGTCGGCGCCAAGCCTTTTCAACAAAGAGAGAATACGATATTGAAAAAGTAAGGCAAAAAGAGAACTAAACACAAAGAGGGTAAACCCGCTTTGCTTGCGCATCCGTAGCGTGAACATGCCAACTCCTTTCATGTATTAAGATTGGCCTCTGCGGAACGCGGCCAGTCCTAACACAGGAATCAGCACAATCGGTGAGGTTTGCTGATTAAGGCGACATGACCCCATTTCCGCGCGAGGGAATGTATTGACTGATGTAACCCGTACATCATCTGCACAGAAGATCAAATCTTTTGATTTACGGTCATCGTCATATCACCTCCTTTGCTGAAAATCACAAGGTATCGATTGCCGGAAAACACACCTTCACCTTCCCCGACAATCGTTCCTCAAGCTATACTCCAGCTATTGAATCTGTCCGCTGGATGAAAGAATCTTGTTATGAAGCGATTGCATCTCCGTAAAGGTCAGGCCCGATTTGTTCTGGACCGACCCCATGAACGTCACCATTGCATTTGCCAAGCCGCTCGTCCCGGCGCTGGATGAGAACGGGTTGTTACCTGTCCCCATCATTCCACCCGTGCCGCCCATCATGATTTGAGAGCTCCCCATCATGCCGTTCATGAAGCCATCCGAGGCATCATTCATCATAAGGGTCACGATACCAGAAGAGAACGGCATCCCGATGCTGCTTGCATACTGCGACATCGCAGCCAACGTCATCCCATAGTTGCGCATTTCCTGCGTTGCTCCGTTTCCCGATCCGGGGATCAACGGATTCATCGGATGGGTATAGAGAATATTATTGACCAAAAAATAATTCCCCATCGCCGTATTGGCTGCGGTGATATTTGCAGCAGTCATTCCGCCGCTCATCGCTTGGGCCCTTGCCTGGGCCATTGAGGTAAGCGGCGTTATCTGCACTCCGCCCATCACCGTGCCAGCGATGAAGTGGGGCATAACGGCCGTCATCACATCGCCGGACTGCATGGTCATAAGCGTGCCTGTCGCTTCATCCGTATAGGTCCCGCCCGCCATTCGCAGCATGACGGGTCCCGAATACGAACCGATGGAAAGGGTGAAATTCCCTTGTTCATCCGTCATTCCAGTTCCGATCTGCGTACCCGTCATTCCGTTGCTGATGGCAAAGGCCGTTACGTTCGCGCCATTGACGGGACCTTTGATCGCGGTTCCCGTGATGATACCATCCGCACTGGAACCAGCCCCATCATCGCTCCCTCCTCCCCCGCCGCAAGCGAACAAAAACAATAGGAAGCTGATGGCGAGGGCAAAGACCATCATTGACTTTACAGTTACATTTTTTTTCACTTTCAATCCCCTTTATGATTGACGTATCCACGTCGATAACGCGTTCCTCTGGATAATCAACCGCTTCTTCCGGAAGCGCTACGCGAGCATGCCGTCCGCCACCCGGAGGACCCGATGCGCATAGCCGGCATACTCCGGATTGTGGGTCACCATGATGATCGTCATTCCCTCATTATTGAGCGTGTTGATGATCCCCATGATCTCCTTGCCCGTTTTCGAATCGAGATTTCCGGTCGGTTCGTCGGCAAGGAGGATCGGCGGCCTACCCACGATCGCGCGGGCAATGGCCACCCTTTCCTGCTCCCCGCCGGAAATTTGGCTGGGCAGACGCTCGGCCTTTTGCGCCAGGCCGACCCTCTCGAGGGCGGCGATCGCCAGTGATCGCTTTTTCGCTTTCTTTTGCCTGACAGTCGCCAAGGGCAGCATCACATTTTCTGCCAGGGTGAGATAAGGAAGCAGGTTGAAATTCTGAAAGACAAAACCGATCGACTCCCGTCGAAAGTCTGCCCGCTTGTCCTTTCCAAGGGCATACACATCGACGTCATCCACCATGAGTCTCCCCGAGGTTGGGCTGTTGAGCGTTCCCACTATGGACAGAAGCGTCGATTTCCCTGACCCGGACTCCCCCATCACCGCCACAAACTCGCCCGCATCGATGGTGAAGCTGACCCCTTTGAGGGCGGCAACCGCCGTATCCCCTTTTCCGTATTTCTTTTCTATCTCATGCGCCTGTATTCGTTTCATCAGGACTCTCCTATAAGGCCCGCAGGGCTTCGTTCGGATCGAGACGCGACGCCGCGAATGCCGGATAGCTGCTGGCAGCCAACCCCACGAAGAGCGACAGAAGCAGCGCCCCCACCGCCAGGATCGGATCAAAGGGGACATGGGCCCCATGACCTTCGCTGAACAGAGGGATCAATATTTTGGTCGCATAGAAACCGATCAGATACCCGAGGAGGCCTGCGAGACCCGAGATGATCGCCGCCTCCATCAGGATGATCCGGATCACGTGACTTCCCCGGAAGCCCATCGCGCTGAAGATGCCGATCTCGACGGTCCGCTCCCGGATGCTCCCCATCATCGTCACCAGGACCATGAGACTTCCCACCAGAAGGACCAGGGCGGAAACACCGTAGGAGAATTTTTCGAAATGGTTCAGCGTCTCCATGCGTCCCTTGACCACCTGCTGTATAGCCATGACATTCGCACCGGGAAGGACATCGGAGATCTGTTTGACCATCTCAGGGATCGGGCAGCCCGAACAGAGGGCGGCGACCTCCGCCATGGAGATGCGTCCCTCTTTCCCCAGAAGTTTCTGCGTCATCGCCAGGGGCGCGAAGATGAGCCTGTCATCCTGTGATCCCGTTGTTTCAAGAATGCCGGTCACCTGAATTTCTCTCTGATCGACATGGAAGGTATCACCGATGCCAAGACCAAGCAGGCGAGCGGCCTCGGAGCCCAGAAGCGCTCCGTCATCGCCCGGCTCCTGCCCCTTCATGGTCCACCAGGGCCGCAGGATCCGGAAGGCCTGAAAGTCCACACCGGCCATCAGCAACCGCTGGCCGGCCACGGTGACCGGTCCCAGGACCATCGGCCCCAGCGCGGCGACATTCTTGGCGTTCGCAATGTTCTGAATGTTTTCCAGCTCCTCTTCCTTGATCTCCTGCATCTCGAAGGAAACCCCGCCGAGAGAGAGGCCTCCATAGGTAAGGGAAAGGTTTTCGGTCTTAGGGACGATCAGGATATTGGCCCCGTACATCTCGAGCTTGTGGTTGATATCTTCTCTCATCGCCGAGACAAGACTCAGGAGCGCCACCACCGTGGAAACCCCGATGAGAAGCCCTGCCAGGACAAAAAAGGCTTTGCCTTTCCTTCGCCTCAAATTGCTGATCGCAATATCCCCGAGGGTCATTACCTGCCTCCTCGAAATGCAAAGTACTGTCTGCCTTCCAGGATATCTCCGCCCTTGATGATCACCTTGCCGCCTTCGATCTTTCTGGTCAGGGGGGCTGGATTGCAGCCGCCGGACACCACGTTGATCTTTGTGGATGGAAAGCGTCTTCCGCAGTTATTGCAGACCATCACATCGTCCTTTTGAGTATATCCCCTCCCTTCACGCCAGCAGACATCGCAGGCGTCAAACGCCGCCCGGATAATCCCGTCCGAACTTTTCATGATGAAGTACTTGATGGTCGCGCCGTCCGCGGTTTTATACTGAAAATGGCGTGCCTTCCCGTTATCGAACATGCTGGCTGGATAGCTCACGTCCGGGACTCCAGAGGCAGCAAATAACGGCGTGTTGAGCACGCCCAAAAGTAAGAGAAAAAGGGCCGGAAGCAGTACATGAATGCCACGGCAGACACGATTTTTTTGTCCGGATCGGTCCGCCTTCCTTGGTGTCGAACCAAGGGAACGGGCCAATACCGCATAGCTGATGCGAACCATTGTTTCCTCCATCGTCGTTTTATGAAAGTTGGTTAATTTTCGAAGACTTGTCCGTCCTGGTAAGCGTATGACTTTACGATCCTGCCTCCTTCTTCGATATCCACCTGGACATGGCATCCGTAATCGCTCACCTTGGCCACCACATCCTTTTCGGCGGGATTGGTTCTCTTATAGGCATCGAGTGCTGCGGCGCTCGCCTCTTTGTTCAACTGCGGATCCACGGGGCCGGCGGCCGACTGTTGTCCGCCGCATCCGGTTCCTCCGCCCCCGCCTCTCCCCCCGCATCCCCCTGCGCCTGCGCGGCCACCCGGACCGCAGCACGATCCCTGTCCCAGGGCAGAAACCTGAACAGATCCGATTGATTTGTTGAATGTCACCTTTGCGTTCCGCCGATCCTGGATGAGCCAAATCCCAAAGTACTCATCAGGGTCCACCCCCACAGGCGTTTTTGCCTTCTTTATCTCCTGACTGAGGATCACATTTCGGACATGCGCAGAGAGATATTCCTGGGAGATGCCGTCTTCGCGCATGCTTGCCTGGAAATTTTCCCAGTTCCCATAGATTTCCCTGCCGATGTTCTGCATCTCCTGAAGAACCCTCTCATCCGAGATGGTTACATTCATCCGACGGGCCTCTTGCGCCACCAGCCTCTCAGCCACCATCCTCTCCAGGACGTCTCGCTCCATATCCGCCAAGAGTGCTTTGCCCCTTTTGCCTGAAAAAAGTTCCTTTCCGTATTCCTTCTCCAATATGAGTTTGGCGGTCTTGAACCTCTCTCTGGCCTCGGACCACGCAATCGGCTCCCCATTGACGACCGCCACCGGCCTTTGGAGGAGCGAATCAAAGGAAAAGTCCCAGGCGTTATTTTCGCCGTAAAGGAAAACCGCACCCGCAAGCAGCAAGAGGATCAGAGCGGCACCGCCAGGATAAAAAAGACGTTTCCTTCTCTTACGCCTCATGTCTGATTTGCAGTCAAAACAGTATGCCTCGTCACCGGCAATCTCTTTTCCGCAACCCATGCAAACCTTATTGTCCAAGATGATTTCTCCTTTCCGTTCTCCGGCCCAATAGTGAGCAACAGCTATGCCATAGTGAAGGATACCGCGGTTATTTGAGATAACTATCCGGAATGAAAATAATTTAAAATATTTCTCTCCAATCTAAGGGACCGAAGGAGAGTCTCGTGGTGCGGTTTATTTTCCCACGATTTTGTACTTGACAAGGGAAATGAGAAATTTTTTATCACCCGGTATTACAAAAGAGGCAATCCGACCCAATGACCTACAAAGGCACATTCATATCCCTTTATCCCGTGGTATCGTTTGTTCCTAGTGATGAGAGACACGAGCCGGGATCTCTTGCACAACCTTGTCACGGCCCCTTGAGGATCTTCGATAACTCAAGTAAAATGGTGTCAAGAGCACATAGAGATGTCCGGTTTTGTAGCACATGAATTGTCCGCTTTGTCTGTTCCTCTGGAGTGAAGATTTGAGGGCAGAGAGGAGAGCGGCGGACGTTCGCTTCCTCA
>Ga0172371_10000212_pt1 | contig 84992 bp, 72 predicted proteins | sample Lak12m_FD_114543 | JGI IMG/M metagenome (GOLD analysis project Ga0172371, IMG submission 114543) | Freshwater microbial communities from Kabuno Bay, South-Kivu, Congo - kab_022012_12m | ecosystem: Environmental > Aquatic > Freshwater > Lake | place: Democratic Republic of the Congo: South-Kivu...
ATGCTCGTGGTGGCTCTGACCGGCGCCACCGCCGTCACGGCGCCCTTCGTGCTCGCCGTCGGCGGCGGTGCCCTGCCGCTCGTACTGGTGCAGGCCGGTCGCGGCGTCGCCATCGGTGTCCTGGTGGCCGTCTGGATGACGACGCTGCAACGGGAGATCCCCGCAGAAGCCCTCTCCCGCGTCACCGCCTGGGACTGGATGGCATCGATGGCGCTCTGGCCGGCCGGCCTGGCCATCGCCGGCCCCCTCGCCGACGTCGTCGGCGTGCGCACAGCCTGCGCGCTGACCGCCGGACTCGGCATGCTGGCTGCCGGCTGGGTGTTCCTGGTGCCGAGCGTGCGCGGCATGCAGGCACGACCGCCAGAGGACCACCGCGTCGGCTCCGGGCCGCCCGACGGTCCCGACGGCGGCGCATCCGGATCCTCCGGAGACCCGACGACCGCCGCAAAGGACCGCGAAACGTCGGCTTCTCACCGACATCTCATCACGTCCTGACCGGCGGCTCACGCCGGCCACAGAGCATTGCCACCGCTCCCGGCGACACTCGGGGAGCGGCACACGGTCGCGCCGCCGGGGAGGAACACGTCTCTCAGTCGGAGGCGACCATGGGGTTCAGGAGGGTCACGGAGAGCGATCGCCTGCGGGCTGAGCGTTGCGCGCGCTGTGCCACCTGCGCACGGGCACGGACCAGGCCGCGCGGCCTCACGCGCTGGTACGTCGTCCACATCGGTCGCTTCATCTGCCCGAACTGCCGGTCGTACGAGCGGGTCTATGGACGACAGCCGTGGCGGGCAGCGCCACCGCCCACCGACGACGACTTCATGCGCGCCGTCGCCTGAGGCGGCGGCCGACCGACGTGCCTCTCCTCGTCTACATCGCCGCCGGCCTGCTCGCGCTCTCGGCGCTGCTCGGCGTGGCTCGCCTGCCGGCATCCCTGCAACGTTTCGGGGTCCTGACGCCGCGCAACCAGGCCACCCTGAGGCAGGCCCTGCTCGGGGAGATCCTGGGGGCGTTGTTCCTCGCCGCCCTGGTCGTGGTGCTCGTGCTGCCTAACGGCGTCGAGCCGGGCCCAGTACGGACGGCCTGCTACGTCTCGGCCGCCCTCCTAGCGATATCGGCAGTCGTCAGGCTCGCGTGCCACCGGCTCCCCTCCGGACCGCGCTCGATCCCGTCGGCGACGGTCGACGCGTCCGCGGCCGCCCTGCTGATAGTCGGCGCGTCGCTGTAGCCGGCGCCCCCCGGGTCGCGCGGTCGCGAAGGGTCGCGCCGGTCGAGTGCCACCGCGCGCCGGCTCAGCGATCCTCGTCGTCGGGTCCGCCGGGATCGGCATCGCCATCCGGCACACGCTCGAACAGCGACAGATACTCGCCGTAGCCTTCGCGCTCGAGCTCCTCCCTGGGGATGAACCGCAGGGCGGCGGAGTTCATGCAGTAGCGTTCGCCGGCCGGCTGCGGGCCGTCGCGGAAGACGTGCCCCAGGTGCGAATCGGCGCCGGTACTGCGGACCTCGGTGCGCGGATACAGCAGCTTGAAGTCGGTCCGCGTGGTGACCGCCTGGGGACGGATCGGTCGCGAGAAGCTCGGCCAGCCGGTACCGGAGTCGTACTTGTCCAGCGAGCTGAAGAGCGGCTCGCCGGACACCACGTCGACATAGATGCCCTCGCGATGCTCGTCCCAGTACTCGTTGTCGAAGGGCGGCTCGGTGCCGTCCTGCTGGGTCACCGCGTACTGCAGCTCGGAGAGCCTCTTTCGCAGCTCCTCGGGACTCGGCAAGCCCTCTCTGCGGCCCGGGCCGCCGCTCCTGCGTGCCTTCCTGCCGATCACAGTAGTGCCTTTCTCCAGGCGCCGTGACGACGCCACTGAAGCCATGCTCGGTCACCACCGATGCCGGCCGGCGACGGACGTCCGTGCTCATGTTGTGCCCGGCCCGTGGGACACGCACACCATGGCTCAGGTCTCGCTGAGGCTCTCCGGCGAGAGGCTGACGGTGTGGCAGCTCGGCTCGCGGACGAGCGCGATGCAGACGAGCGCCGCCAGCGCGGCGATGGTCATGGCCAGCCAGGCGGCCCCGTAGCCACCTGTGGCGTCGACGATGGCGCCGAAGACAGGTGGTCCGAAGAGGATGCCGATGTTGACGATGGCGGCGGTGAGGCCGGCCGCGACGCCGGCCGCCGGCCGGCCACCCAGCTCCCCGGCGGTCGTGCCGAACAGGCCGCCCCAGCCGACCGCGGCCACGCCGAACAGCGCCAGCACGACGTAGAGCAGCCAGCCGAGCGCCGGGCCGGCAAGGGCGAGCGCCAGGCAGCTTGCCGCCGCCAGCGCGCAGAGCGCGAGCAACGCCGGGCGTCGGCGTCCGCCCAGCAGACGATCGCTGACGACACCGCTGAGCGGCTTGGCGACGCCGCCGGCGGCCTCGCAGAGCGCCAGCAGGCCGCCGGCTGCCACCGCCGAGTACAGCCACTCTTCCTGCAGATAGACGACCAGATGCGCCAGCCCGGAGAACTCGACGACGCCGAGGAAGAGTCCCGCCACGCCGAGGATCCAGATGTCCCGGGAAGCAAGGAGACGCCTCGTGACGGCCCAGGAGCCGGAGGCCGATCCAGGCGGTCCGGCGGCCGGACCATCCGTCGTCAGCGGACAGTCGAAGGAGGCGGAGCTGCCGGCCGTCCACGCCTCGGGAGCGACCGTCTGTGCGTCCGCGACCGACAGCGACAGCGGTCCGCCGGCCGGCGCCGGCTCCTGCGAGCCGCCGGCCGGCGAGGCCGCCCGCCGCAGGACATCCGGCTCCAGGGCAAGCAGCGGCTGCTCGCGGTCGCGGTAGAGCACCGCCGCCAGCAGGCAGATCACGAGCCCCACAGCACCCACGGCCAGGAAGCCGTACTGCCAGCCGTAGCGTTCGGCCAGGGTCGGCAGAGTCGCGGCGCCGACGATGCCGCTCAGGTTCACGCCGGTCTGATTGAAGCCGATCGCGGTCGCGCGTTCGCGCAGCGGGAACCACGTCATCACCGCCTTGACCGCACAGGGGTAGATGCACCCGGCACCCAGCCCCGAGATCGCCAGCAATGCCAGCAGCCACGCATACGACGGCGCCAGGGACATCGCTCCTACGCAGATCCCGGTGATGAACGTGCCGGCCACGAGCATGCGGCGTACCCCGACGCGATCCACGAGCCACCCGGCGACGATGAGCGTCGGCGCGTAGGCGACGGCAGTCGCCCCCATGAGGCCTCCCACCTGCGCCAGCGACAGGTCGAACGACGACTTGAGATACGGCGACAGGGGCCCGACGCTCAGCCGGGCGAGGAAGACCATCACGTAGGAGAGCCAGACGACCGCGAGGATGACGAAGCGGTAGCGCGACACGCCCGAGGACGGGTCCTCACTCCCCCCGGGTCCCGGATCAGACGACATGGCGCTCGCGCAGCACCCTGGCCAGCCGGCGGGCCAGCGCCATGATGGTGAGCATCGGCGCCGCTCCCAGTGACTCGGGCAGCAGCGACGCATCCGCGACGAACACGTTCGCCGGCAGCGACCGTGGATGCATGGTCGCCGCCGAGTCCACCGTGAGCGGCACCATGCCGCCGGGGTGGCCGGCGTTCAGAGTGCCGAGGAAGGTCTCCTCCGGCCGGATGCCGGCGATCGCGAGGACATCGCGGCAGGCATCGACGGCGACCCTCAGGCGGCGGCGATCGCGCGGCGTGAGTGCTTTGCGGACGCCGTCGCGGGCCACTGAGCCGCGGCCGATATCGCCCACCTCGCTGTCCGCCAGCTTGATCATCAGCGACGCTATGCCGGACGCGTCTCGCCGCCAGCGACTGTCGAAGAAGAAGCTGAGGTGGTCGAAGTACGGCGAGACGATGCTGCCCTCGAGCTCGGCGACGAACGGCATCGGCGCCTCGCGGTCCTGGTCGGCGCCGGGCCACGGCCCGGCCACGCACAGGACCGGGTCGACGAACAGACGGTTCTCCGTGGCGACGCCCGACCGCGCCAGGATCGCGGGCGTGCCCAGACCACCGGCCGCCAGCACGATGACGTCGGCCGGCACCAGCTCGCGACGGCCGCGCCGGTGTACCACGAGCCCGCCGGCTCGGCCGCTGCGGCCGCCGGCCGGCTGCAGCCGCTCCACCCGTGCGCCGGTGAGCACGGTGGCGCCTCGTGCCGACGCATCGTCGAGAAAACGCCGCGCATCCCAGCGTGCGCCGGTCTGGCAGCCGAGCACGCAGCGACCACAGCGCACGCATCGGCGGTGGTCGACCATCTTCGGCGTCGGCCGCGGCGCGAGACCGGCCTGTCGACAGGCATCCCAGAGGGCATGAGTGCTCGGTCGCCAGCGGCTCTGATGGGCCGACGAGACACCCAGCTCGGTCTCCAGCGTCCGGTACTCCGGACCGAGGTCGAGCCCGAGCGCGGACAAGCCGGCATCGAGCCGCATCGCGTTCCCGGTCGCCAGCGTCGTGGTACCGCCGGTGGCCACGCCGCGGACCAGCACCAGTCCATCGGCGACGCGCTGCACCCGCATCGCCGGAAACAGCGCCGTGATGAGCCGCTCGTCGAAGAAGAGACCGCCGCCCCGCATGCGTGCCAGCGGCTCGCGGTCCGGCGTGAACGGGCGGAAGCGCCGGCCGGCCTCGAGCACGGTGACCTGCACACCGTCGAGCCCGGCCAGCTCACGGGCGACGGTGGCGCCACCGGCGCCGCTGCCGACGACCGCCACACGCAGCGGCCGGCCGCCCCTGACCCGCACAGCCGGCGGCGCACTGCCCGGCATCGGGTCTTCCGTGGCACGGTCGGGCGGCGGAATGGTGAGCTCGTCGGCGCCCGGGAGCGGCGGCTCCAGACGTCCACGGCACGCACCGGCGCCTTCCGTGAGACGGTCGTCGAAGCTCAGCCGCCATCCGTCTGTGAGCCCGGCGGCGATCCCCTCGTCGACGGCGCCCATGAGCCGGCAGGCCGCCGGCGAGTAGTGGCGGCTGAACCGGCAGCTACCGACGATCACCGCCCCGTCGGCCCCGGCCTGCAGATCGATGCCGAGCTCGCGATACAGCAGCTCCAGCGCCCGCCGCGCCTCGAACGGGCTCCGCACGCCCAGCCGTCGGCGCAGGTCGGAGCCGAGCCCGCGGGCTGCCTCTCGCAGGCGCCCGGCCGTCACCTCGGCTGCAGGCGCCCGGGTGCAGCCGGCGGCGATGTCCTGCGCCGACCCCTCAGGGACTCCATCGGGTACGGCCGCCCGCCCGGCGTGGTCCACCGCTCCGGCCTGGACCCGCTCGGCGGCGGCTGCCGTGAAGCGCGCGAACTCCTCCAGGCGCGCTTCCATACGGCGGGACGGCCATGCCGGCGGCGGCACGCCGAACGCGCCCGCCACCCGCTCTGTGAGCTCGTCCAGCGTGCGCCGGCTCAGCACGCCGGGGGTCCAGCGTTCGAGGACGGCCAGCCGGACGCTCATGCCGGATCGCGGTGCGCGCCCCGTCGCAGACACAGACCTGCGACCAGCAGGGCGATCGCGCCGTCGACGACGAAGTTGGCGAGGTAGATGAGGTACTGCTGATCGACCGCGAACAGCAGCAGCGACAGCAGGGAGCTGGCTGCCTTGGCGTGCACCAGCAGCCATGGATAGACGCGCTCGGTCGGGCGACGAGCCATCATCCATGCCAGCAGCGTGACGACGTACATGTACGCCACCGCCAGCGCGAGATAGAAGGCGTAGCCTCGAGTCGGCGCGTCCGGCAGACCGATGCCGGCCGAGAGCCGGTTGAACGCCGCCAGCACCCGTCCCGGCAGGATCAGGAAGATGAGTCCGACGACGGCGAACGTGCCCGCCAGAAGACGACCGGTCAGCCTGATGAGCCGTTCCCGGCCGCCGGCGCCGGCGGCATCTCCGTCGCCGGCCGTGCCGGCGCCTCCGCGACTCTCGATCGCCGTCATCGCCCGTCCCTTTCCTCGCCCGTTCGCCGGCCCGACGCCCGGCGCGTCACCCGACGCTTCACGATCCGCAGCGGTCGGGCGCGCCCCCGAGCCGACCGCGTGCTCCCCCGATCCCAACGGGGCGCCGGCCGCCGGCCCGCCGCTGCCGTAGAGGATCCGGTCGAACGCCGGCGGGGACGCCGTGCCGGCTCGCTCGGCCGCGACCACGCTCTGCTCCGCATCGAGCATCATCGCATCGCCGGCCAGCTCGCGCAGGACGTCGTAGTGCTCGTTGATCCAGCAGCTGTCGCCGGGCGAGAAGTGGCCGCGCATCTCCTCGACCAGCTCTTCCAGCGGTCGCTCCTTGACGTTGCCGAAGGTCATGGGGGTGAAGACGCAGGGACTCACCTCTCCGAACGCATCGATGTAGACCATCTTGACCCCGGCGTTGCAGCCGAACGTCGAGCCGTCCTCGAAGTGCCCCAGGTAGTTGACGGTCAGAGCCGCCGGGCGTCTGGCGTTCCAGCGGTCCTGAAGCGCGCAGAGGTCGCGGTGCTCCTGCGTGCCGATGACCTGCGCCGCATCGCAGCATCCCGCCACCGATGGCTTCACCTCGCTCAGCCAGGCCTCGTCGACCCCCAGATCCTCCAGGAACCCGAGGAAGGGCTCGACCTCTCCTCCGGCGATGGCCTGCCGCGAGAACACCGCCGAGACGCTCACATGCAGGCCCTCGGTCTGCTTCATCGTCTCGATGGCGCGCAACGCCTCGGCGAAGGCCCCGGGGTAGCGGCGACCCGCGTCGTGCTCCGCGGCATCCCGGCTGTCGAGGCTCACGGCCGCCGAGAAGAGCCCGGCCGAGACCAGGTCGTGCGCCAGCTGCGGGGTGAGCCCGCACCCGGTGGTGAACAGCTTGACGGCACAGCCCCGGGCGGCGCGCTCGGTGATGCGCACGATGTCGCGATTGAGCAGCGGCTCGCCGCCGGTGAAGCCCAGCCAGACCACTCCCATCTCCTGCAGCCTGTCGATGACGTCCAGGATCGACGCGGTGTCCAGCGACCGGCCGCGGCGCTGCTTGTTGTAGCAGTAGACACAGTCCTGCGGACACGCGTTGGTGAGGCCGACCTGCGCGTGAGATGGGCCAGCGATCCGCCGGACGAGGTGGAGCGAGACGAAGCGCCGGTAGGCGGGACCGTTGAGCGGCGGCAGATGCGAGTGGACGATCCAGTTGCCGCCGACGCTGCGGACGGGAAACGAGCGCAGGTAGCGCATGAGGAACAGGCCGGCCGCCGGCGGCACCCGCAGCTGACCGGGAGCAGCCTTGAGTGAGCCGATCGTGGCGAGCGGTGCCGGGATGGTGCGTCGCTGGCTGCTGGGCATGGTGGGCTCGAGTGTCCTGTGCTGAGCGACCGATCCATCCTGCGCAGACCGGCCGGCCGCGTGAGCCGATGCCGCCCACAGGGACCGGGCGACGGCCGACTCCCGTATCGCGCGATGTCGCACACTGTACACCCTCGGCACGCTCCGACCACGCCGCGCGCCGGCCACTCGCTCATCGGCAGGCTTGGCCGCGGCCGTTCGCGGGAACACGCACCTTGAGAGCACGTGGACACACGCAACCACGGACTGACTGGATCCGACAGCAACGAAAGGTCGCTGATGGCTATCGCCACGTTCGCCGCCGGCTGCTTCTGGGGTGTCGAAGCGCGCTTCCGCACCGTCCCCGGCGTCATCGACACCGAGGTCGGCTATGCCGGTGGCACCAGGGAGGAACCGACATATCGACAGGTCTGCCGCGGCACGACAGGTCACGCCGAAGCGGTCAAGGTGGAGTTCGACCCCGAGGTGGTGAGCTACGAACGGCTCGTCGAGACGTTCTTCGCACTGCACGACCCGACCACAAGGGACCGGCAGGGACCCGATGTGGGCTCCCAGTACCGCTCGGTCATCTTCTTCCACTCACCGGAGCAGGAAGCGACGGCACGTGCCGTCAAGGAGCGTCTCGATGCGTCCGACGCCTTCAGACGGCCGATCGTCACCGAGATCGTGCCGGCCGGCGCCTGGTGGCCGGCCGAGGACTACCACCAGCGCTATCTGGAGCGGCAGGGGCTGCTGTCCTGCGGGCTGTGACACGACACCCCAGGCTCCAGTTCGCGCGCCAGCGCTGCCCGGACGCCTGATCGGCCGGCTGACCGACATGCAACAGCCTGCTGCGGCGCCGACAGCGCCGGCACCGCGAATGCCAGTGGCGCCGTCCCCAGGCGCCGCTCGCGCCGACGGCGGAGCGTCAACCGCGAGCCTGTGAATCCACGGGCGACCAGGCATCCGCCTGGCCGGCGCCATGAGACCGCGTGCCCACCGATGACCACCTGAGATAGGCTCGCCACAGAGACGGGGGGACGATGGACCGACCCGGGAGTGGCACATGACGATAGAGCACGTGGTCCGCGACGGGCTCTGCACCCAGTGCGGCACCTGCGCCGGCGTGTGCCCTCAGGGTGCCCTGCGCATGCGCTGGACGCTGCGCGACGGCTGGCTGCCGGAGATCGACAACGTACGCTGCACCGACTGTGGCGCCTGCGACGAGGTCTGCCCCGGAGAGGGATTCGACTACCGCCCCGGGGCGTGGTGGCGTGAGCGGAACGGCGACGCTCCGTTCCGCGACTTCCTCGGTCCGTATCGCGGGCTGTGGTACGGGTGGGCCAGCGATCCCGATACGCGCTTCGCCGGCGCCTCGGGCGGCATCGCGACGGCGCTGCTGCAGGGCGCGCTGGAACAGGGCGACGTCGATGCCGTCATCGGCGTGCGCATGAGCCGCGCCACGCCACTGGCGGCCGAGCCGGCGATCGCCCGCTCGACCGCCGAGGTCGCGGCCCTGCGCGGCTCCAAGTACAGCATGGTCGCCGTCGGCGAGGCGCTGCGTGAGGTGCGCGCCTCGCCCGGCCGCTACGCCTTCGTCGGCCTCCCGTGCCACATCCAGGGCCTGCGCCTCGCGCAGCGGCGCAGCCGGGTGCTGCGCGACCGCATTCCGCTCACCGTCGGCGTCTTCTGCGGCTTCAACATGCTGCCACGTGCCACCTGCGTCGCCGCTCGCCGCATCGGCGTCGACCCCGCCGAGCTGACCCTGGTGGGCTACCGCGGCCCGGACTGGCCCGGCGAGCTGCGTCTCCACACGCGTTCCGGCGCCCTGCACACTGCGTCGTTCGCCGACTACTACACCCCTCACGTCTCCGCCTGGATCCAGCCGCGCTGCCGCACCTGCGCCGACGCGCTCGTGGAGCCGGCCGACATCGCGCTCGGCGACACGTGGCTGGAGCGCTTCTACGGGTCCCCGGGGGTCTCGGACCTGATCGCCCGGACCCCCGTCGGCTACGACCTGATCGAGCGGCTCACCCCCGCACGCCTCACGCTGATGGAGGCCTCACCGGAAGAGATGGTCGCCTCGCAGTCGGCAACGTTTCGCGTCAAGCGACCGGTGCTGCGTGGCCGCACCTGGCTGCGTCGGCTGGGCGGCCGCGCCGTCCCCGAGTTTCCCGGCCTGCAGCTGGCACCGTCCGCCTCCGACAAGCTCGCCGGGGTCCGCGATCTGCTGACCGAGGCCGCCTACCGCCGCCTCGGCGACCTGCACTACCGCTGACCCGTCGGCCGGACGCCGCACATTGCCGCCGACACCGTCGGCCAGGTGCCGCGGACCACCGGGGCGCTCAGGGCACCTTGACGGCCCGCTCATCTGCTGTCTAGCCTACAGAGTAGCCTGCTGAGCGACCGCGCACGCAGGTGCCGGGCGGACCAGGCTGCGACTATGGCGACGGGTCGGCCGACTCAGGGAGGCTCCATGGTCCGCGAGCAGTACGACGTCATCGTCATCGGCGGCGGCCACAACGGGCTGATCAGCGCCGCCAAGCTTTCCAGGGCCGGCGCCAGAGTGCTCGTCCTGGAGCGCCGTGAACGCGTCGGAGGTTGTACCGACACGTCGTCCCCCTGGCCCGAGCACCCGGACTGGCGCGTCAACACCTACTCTTACGTTGCAGGCCTGATGCCGCGACGCATCATCCGCGACCTCGACCTGCTCCGTCACGGCCTGCGCATCCACTCCCTGGGGCCCCACTTCCTGCCGTTCCCCGACGGCCGCTGCCTGATGCTCGGCGAGGACCCCGAGCGCAGCTACCCGAGCATCGCCCGAATCTCGCGTCGCGACGCCGAGGCCTACGCCCGCTGGGAGGAGTGGCTGGGTCAGATCGCCGACGTCGTCTGGCCGATCTTCACGCAGATACCGCCGCGCCTCGGCTCGCTCAAGCCGGGCGACCTGGCCGGCACCGCGGAGATCGCCTGGAGGGCCCGCAGGCTCGGGGTCCGCGGAGTAGCCGACATCACACGACTCTTCACGGCCAGCATCAATGAGATCCTCGACGACTGGTTCGAGAGCGAGGAGCTCAAGGCGCTGATGGCGATGACGGCCGCGGTCGGCGCCTGGGCGGGACCGGACACCCCCGGGACCGCGTACGTCCTCCTGCACCTCTCGATGGGCGACCCGGGTGACGGGCATGTGGGCGGCTGGGGATTCGCACGCGGCGGCATGGGCGGACTGGCGGCGGCCTGCCGACGGGCCGCCGAGGCTGGCGGAGCCGAGGTGCGCACCGGTGCCGAGGTGGTGCGCATCGGCACGGTCTCGGAGCGCGTCACCGGCGTGATCCTCGCCGACGGCAGCGAGCTGCGGGCGCCGGTCGTGGTGAGCACCGTGCACCCCAAGCTCACCTTCCTCGAGCTGCTCGATCCGGTCGCACTGCCGCCGGACTTCGTCGAAGACATCCGGCGCTTCAAGTGCCGCGGCGGGGCGGTCAAGATCAATCTGGCGATCGCCGAGCTGCCACGCTTCCCCGGCGCGCCCTGCGGCGCGGCGGTGGATGCCGGCGAAGTAGCCGGCGGAGGCGCGCACCGCGTCGCCGAAGACTACCACCGCGGCTCGATCGAGCTGGCGGTCTCACCGGCGTACGTCCAGTCGGCGTTCGAGGACGCCGCCGCAGGACGCCCCGCCGAGCACCCCATCGCGGACGTGACGATCCCTTCCGCCTCCGACGACACGCTCATGCCGGAGGGCCTGCACTGCATGTCCATCTACTCGCAGTGGGTGCCACATGAGTGGCACCGTGAGCCGCATCGCGACGAGGTCGAGGCCTTTGCCGACCGCGTCATCGCCGCCCTCGGCGAGACGGCGCCGAACCTGTCCGGCGCCATCCTCGCCCGGCAGGTGATCGGACCGTGGGACCTGGAGCGGGAGCTGGGACTGGTCGGCGGCAACGTCTACGGTGGCGAGCTCTCGGTCGACCAGCTCTTCCACATGCGTCCCGCCGCCGGCTACGCCGACTACCGCTCGCCGGTCAGAGGGCTCTACAACGGGTCGGCGGGGGCACACGGCGGGGGCGGCGTGAGCGGCATCCCCGGCTGGCACGCCGCACGGCAGGCCATCAGCGACAACCGCCGCGGGCACTGCCGGCGACTCGACCGCAGGAGCTGACTCCGCCGTCTCGCCGGGATCGACTCGGCGGGGCCGCGGCAGGCGCGCCGGCAAGGCACGCGGGTCCGATCCGCCGCGCCGGGCGCCTTCACGACCGAGCGATGGGCGACCGGCTCTACGAGCGGCCCGGTACGCGCGAAGGCTGCGCCGTGCCGCTGCCGCCGCGTGAGCTGGGAAGCGCCGCGACATCGACGGCCGCGATCTCGTCGGCGAGCTCCTCGAACGGCTTCAGGATGGCGAGCAGACGGGCGGCGGCGAGCGGCGAGGGACGCCGCTTCTGACCGAACGAGAAGCGCTCGAAGCCCTTGTAGCAGGATTGCGGCGTCACGCTGCCGTCGAGTGCGACGTTGTACGCGATCAGACAGGCGGCGAGCTCGGCGACCGATCGGCGGTCCTCCTCGGTGGCAACGGGCGAAGCGGAGCTCCACACCTGTGGGTAACGCCCGACCGCGTCGAGCACCAGCACTACGCTGTACCAGGTCGTCGGCCATTTGGCAGTCTTGAAGCTGCGGCCGTGGCCGAACATGTACGGCTTGTGGGCGCCACGGTCACGCCAGACGCCGAGCACGGTGCGCACGGCCGGAGTCACGCGTCGAGCCGCGTCGGTGTCGGCGGCCGTGGCACCGGCAGACTGCTCGACGAGTCGCGCGAACAGACGCAGCGCCTCGAGGGTGGCCAGCGGGCATACATCGGCGACCCGGCCCGGCCCCCGGAACCTGACGACCGGATCGGGGATGCACTTCCAGCCCGGGCCCTGTGTCGTCTCGGTCAAGTCGTCGAGGATCCGCACCAGCGAGCGGCGCACCGGGGCCTGACCGGCGCGCCCGCACCGCACCATGATGTCGGCGATGATGTGCGTGTCGCACGGCAGGGTGCACCAGACCGGCTCGGGCATCTGCCGCCACTGCGTGAAGCACGCGAACCGGCCGCCGTCTTCGTGACGAGCGAACGCCTCGAGCAGGTCGTCGAAACGGTCGTCGTCGCCGGGCCGGACGCCTATGTCTGCCAGCAGGTGGAGGAGGTTGGGCGCGTAGCGTGGGCTGTCGTGCCCGCCGACCTTGTCTGCGACCTCCCAGTCCGGGACCCGCTCCAGCAGATCCTGCACGCCCGCGTCGGCGAGCACCTCGCGGCGTGCCTTCCGGACGTCGGCATCGTCTTCCGGCCGTCCGAGCACGTGCCGAAGCGTGACCCAGCGGGCTGCCGGCTCATCGGCGGCCAGCAGCGAAGGCACCGGGTCGGCGCCGATGACCGGCCACAGACGTCCTGACACCTCTTCGCTCATGCCCGGCATGGTACCGGACCAAAGGAACACATGTGAAGGTCGGCCCGTCGACGGCAGCCCGCATGCTCACTCGCGTTTCTGCAGGAATACGGGCAGAACATGCCGGATGATGGCAGCCGTCGTTTGATCACGGGGTTCCCGGCACGGCGGACGGCTCAGGCCCGGCACCTCACGACTGGTCAGGCCTGTCGGCTCCGCTTCGTCGCGCGCGAACCGGCGCTCGGATGGGCCGCCATCCACTCCTCGTGCGGCGGCACCGGCTCCCCGACGACGTAGAGGAAGTAGTACGCGCCGGTGTCGCCGAGGAACTTGAAGTGCCGGCGCAGATCGGCCACGGTGGCGTCGAATCCGCCGTGCGACTGCAGGTAGCCCTTGAACCCGCCGGGCTCACGGTCAAGCTCGAGCAGTGCCTGGGCGTTCAGCACCGTCGCCTCGATCTTGCGGCGGTTGCGGACGATCCGCGGATCCGCCGCGAGCCGTTCGATATCGTCCGGCGTGAAGGCTGCCACCTTCTCCGGGTCGAAGCCCTGGAAGGCCTCGCGGAATCCGTCCCACTTGGCCGCGATGACCCGCCACGACATGCCGGCCTGGAAGATCGCTCTGGTGACCACCTCGAGGTAGTCGGGCAGTCCTTTCGGTGTGATCTGCTGGGGTGCCTCCATCGCCATCTCCGATCGTCTCAGCGCTGCTGCATACCGTGAACGCCGCGGTGACCGGGGCTTCCGCGGGACCTCGACAGCCGCCTGCAGCATTCTGGTCATACGACCGTACCCGTCCGGCAGATGCCTCAGTCACCGGCGAGCGGCGCGACGCGCGACGCGAGCTCGCGCAGTGCCGGAGCGACGTGCCGGCCGGCGAGCGGGACGCCATGGCCCGCCGCGAGGACCCAGGGCTCCAGATCTGCCAGAGCGGCGATCGACGCGGCGGCGGCGCGCCAGTCGCAGGTGAAGACCGTCGGCGGGCCGCAGAGCCGCGGCCTGCAGCGCGCCAGGTCCCACAGCCAGCCGACCCCCCGGCTGCCGAGGCGACTGTGCCAAGCAAGCGTCAGGACGGCGTCGCCGCTGATCAGCGTCCTGTCGCCGGGCCTGAAGAGGGCGACGTGGCCCGGCGTATGGCCGGGTGTGGCGACCACGGTCCAGTCCGGCATGCCGGGGGCGCCGGCCTGAGGGTCGAAGGGTCGCACGTCACCACCCAGGTCGCTGCCCCGGGCGAGCGCCTCCATAGCCCGCCGCGGCAGCACCCGCGCCAGCCAGAAGACCAGCGGCTCGGGATAGAGCGATGTGCCGTTGACGAACGGGACGTCACCTTCGGGGAGAAGGATCGGCACGTCCCAGTCCGCCGCCAGACGCACCGCCGCCCCGGCGTGATCGGGATGACCGTGCGTGAGGAGGATCGATCGCGGCCGGTCCCCGCCACACAGCCGTCCGACGACCTCCTCTATCGTCACCGCGGAACCCGGATAGCCGGCGTCGATCAGCACCCATGACCCGTCTGTGTCCACGAGATAGACGTTGGCGCCGCGCATGGGCAGCCAGTGCACACCGCGGGCGATCTCGAAGGTCCTTGCGCGCACCTCACCACCTCCAGGGATCCTCTGCCGTCGTCGCCGCTCCACGCCGGTCTCAGGCCGTCAGCCGCCCCAGTATGCCGCATGGCGGCGGCGGCAGAAGCCCGCGTTGTCGCCCTGCAGCTCGAAGTCGCGATAGTCGATCGAGGTGACGCGTTCGCGGTGCATCGTGAGCTGCCGGTTGGCATCGAGCAGCTCCACCAGCAGACGGTCCTCGCCGGGCCGCAGCGCACCGAGCACGGCGGCGAAGTGGATCGCCCACAGCCGACCGCCGGCGGCGGCCGCCGAGGCCGCCGCAGTGGCTGTCGCGGCGGCGGTCGCCAGGGCAGCCGCGTCGGAGGAACGACCCGCCCCGGCCGCGGCGGGCTCCAGACCAGACGCCGGCGCAAGTTCGGGCGGCAGAAAGACATGATGCAGCTCGACGGCGCGGTCGCCACAGCCATATGCGTACATGGCCCGCACGTCGCCGTCGGCGCCGACCTGAAGCCGGACCGGCAGGATCATGTGAGCCAGCAGCCAGCTCGACAGCGACGAGACGCGGCTCACGGCGCCCGGCAGCGTGGAGACCGCGTGCTCCCAGTGGTACGAGGACGCGTTGGCTCGCAGCACGTGCTCGCGCTCGATGATCGCCTCGGTGTCGACGGGGGTCATCCAGCGGACGAAGTCGGCCAGCCGATGGAACGGCGTGTCCGCTTGATCGAAGACCGCCAGGACCCGCGCGTAGTCGCCGACGTCATCGGGCGCCATGGCCTGCGCCAGCTCGAAGACGCGGCGCTCCTGGTCGGGCGTCACGGGACACGGGCAGCTCAGCACGACCCGGAGCGCCAGCTCGAGCCCTTCACCGCGGATCTTCATCGCTCGCTCTCCTCCCGTCCGGCGGCTGTCCGCCGTCTTCGCCGGTCGCGGCCCGACCTTCGCCCGGCGCCGCCGGCACCGCCATGATCGTCGGCTCGTGAGCGGTGAACGCCAGGAACCGCCGCAGGCCGTCTCTGCCCACCACCAGCGTGCTGGTGTTCACCAGCGGGTGGCACTGAAAGGCCGGCTCACTCCAGAGATGCTCATCGATGACGACTTCCACCGCACCCCGACGATCGTTGACCACCCCGAGCAGCGTCACCGAGCCGGGCTCGAGACCCAGGTGCGTCGCCAGCCGCCGCGCCGAGGCGAAGCGCAGACCGCCGGCGCCGAGCAGCGTACCCAGCTCTCGGAGGTCGACCCGCGTGTCGGGGCGCACCGCCACCAGGAAGTGGCGCCTGCCTCTGCCGTCGCACACGAACAGGTTCTTGGTCTCGGCGCCGGGCAGGTCCGGCGCCTCTCTCCTGGCCTGCTCGCACGTGTACACCGGGGGATGGTCGACCCGCTGGTACTCGATGCCCTGCCCGTCGAGCAATGTCAGGAGCTCGTCACGGGACTCCATCAGGGACCGCTCACCGGCTGCAGCCTGTGCGTGTCTGCAATGGCGACAGTCTCGCTGCCTGCGGGTCGCACCATCTCCCACATCGGCAGCCCGACCCCCGGCAGGACGATCCGCTTGACGACGTGGAACCCGAACCGGCGGTACATCTCCACGTTCGCCTCCGTCTCGGTCTCCACGTACAACGCCAGACCCGATGCTTCGCTCTCCCGGATGGCTGCCCGCACCAGCCTGCTGCCAAGGCCGCGGCCCTGCGACTCGGGCTGCACTCCCAGCGCCTGGACGTGGATGAAGCGCCGGCCCTTCATGGCATCGCGACGGTCTGCCGCCAGCGGGCCGAAGACGGCCATCGTCTTCCTGGCCATCGCCGCACCCATCCTCATGCCGGAGAGCAGCGCGCCGCTGCGCAGCATGCGCCAGAACGTCATGGTGGCACGTTCTCCTGGGACCCACGCCACCACGCCTTCCAGGTCGGACGAGGTGGCAAACGCCTTGCCGTACCTTCGACAGTACCTCACCGGCGTCTCGAAGAAGACGCGGCGCTTCTCCGCGACCTCCGACTCGCCGGAGAAGACACGCTCCCAGAGGGGATCGTCGGCGAACGCGGCTGCCAGCACCGCGCCGGCCCGGGGGATATCGTCGACCCGCAGCTCGTAGACCTCGTTCATGCCACGTCTGACCTCCAGACGGCGTCGGCGCGAGCGCTCGCGGCTCGCGCACGCGCGAGTTCTACACGGCCGTGAGCCGTCATCGGTGTCGCCGTGAGGCTCACCCGCGACCGGTCAGCCGGTAGTGGTCCTTCACCGACTTGTGGATGATCTTCCACTTGCGGACCTCTGCGGCGCGCAGGCGGGGGTCGGTCTTCATGGCGGCCACCTCCGCTTCGCGCAGGAGCTTGCGGTAGCTGTCCAGGCGAGCCGCCGGGATGGTGCCCTCTTCGACCGCCGCCAGCACCGCGCAACCCGGCTCGGCTGTGTGGCTGCAATCGCGGAAGCGGCACTCCAGGGAAGCTTCTTCGATGTCCGGGAAGGTGCTGGAGATGCCGGCCTCAGAGCCGGTCAGCGCCAGTGCGCGCAACCCGGGCGTATCGATCAGCAGGCCGCCTCCCGGCAGCGCGATGAGCTCGCGAGTGACCGTGGTATGGCGACCGCGGCGGTCGTGTTCCCGGACCTCCCTGGTGGCCTGACGCTCCTCACCCAGCAGCGCATTGGTGAGCGTCGACTTGCCCGAACCCGAGGGACCGATCAACGCCGCCGTACGATGGCCGGCCAGGTACTTGAGCAGATCGTCGACGCCGAGCCCGCTCACCGCGCTTGTGAGAAGCAGGTCGACGCCGAGCGACGTCGCCTCCACCTCGTCGCGCGCCTCGTCAGGCGACGCCGAAGCATCGGCCTTGGTGAGCACCACCACCGGGACGGCGCCCGAGTCCCACGCCAGCGACAGCTCGCGCTCGATGCGACGCACGTTGGGGGGTCCGTCGATGGGGTGGACGACGAACACCGTGTCGATGTTGGCGGCCAGCACCTGTACCTGCGACTCGGAGCCGGGGTCGCCGCGCGTGATCGCGCTGGTGCGCGGCAGGACGGCATCGATGAGTGGGGTGTCGTGGCCAGGCGGCGCCGCGACGACGACCCAATCGCCGACGGTGGGCAGATCGGCAGACCCGGCCGCGTCCTTGAGGAGAGCGGCCGCCGGCCGGGCCCGCAGCACGCCGGAGACGCCGGCTACGAGGGTGCTGCCCCGGTCGGCGCGGATCACACGCGCGGGCACGGTGTCGGGGCCGGCAAGGGTCGCGAACAGCGCCTGCCAGCGTGGTGAGAAGCCGAGTGGCTCAAGAGCGGATATCTGAGATCTGTCGACGGAGCCGAGCGGCTCGTCGGGAATGGTGTGAGACAACGCGGGTCCTTCCGACAAGGTGCCCGCGAGTGTGTCAGTCGCGGCGCACCGGAATGGAGACGAACGTGGATGTGAGCGCTGTGCGCGCTCTGGGCGCCTGGGCTGTCATCTGCGTCGCCTCCTTTCGGTCGGGATGGTGCAGGATGATACACCATCGCTGCCGGCCGGCACATCTGTCCGCGCGACATGTGTCCGTGCGGCCCTTGCCGCGTGCGCGCACGCATGTCCTGGCACTCAAAGGGCAGAGTAGGCTTGACTCTCACGTTACGTCAGGGTCTACCCTCTTCTCGAGCATGAGGACCGGTGAGGAACGAAGGAGCAGCATGCGCAGGCGCAGGCGACAGATCGCTGCGGCCGTCAAGGACGACGTCGGCTCCGGCGGCAGGCCGACCGCCATCGTGCCGAGCGACGACGGCATGGAGGTGGTCCGCTCCGCCTGCACGGTCGGTGATGTGTCGCGGCTCGCCCACGTGAGCGTCCGGACGCTGCACCACTACGACGAGATCGGCCTGCTCGTGCCGAGCGTGCCATCAGACGCCGGCTACCGTCTGTACACACCTGAGGACCTGGGTCGGCTGCAGCAGATCCTCTTCTACAGAGAGCTCGGCTTCGGCCTCCAGCGCATCCGCGATCTGATGGCCGATCCCGCCTTCGACCCTGGTGAAGCCCTGCTGGAGCAACGCGGCCTGGTAGCCGCCCGGATCGATCGCCTGCGGGCGCTGCTCGCCCTCATCGACAGGACCATGGCATCTCGACGCGGAGTGATACGCATGAGCAAGGAAGAGCTGTTCGCCGTCTTCGGCGACTTCGACCCTGCCGAGCACGAAGACGAGACACGCCGACGCTGGGGCGACACCGACGCCTACCGGGAGTCCGCCCGCCGCTGCGCCGGCTACACCGGGCAGGACTGGAAGCGGTTCAAGAGTGAGAGCGACGAAGTGAACGCGGGGATCGCGGCGGTGATGGACGAGGGTCTGGCACCGGACCATCCTCGCACTCTGGAGGCGGTCGAACGGCACCGCCTGCTCATCGACCGCTGGTTCTACCCGTGCTCCCGGACCATGCACGCCGAACTGGGACGCATGTATGTGACCGATCCCCGCTTCAGCGCGACCTTCGAGAAGGTCCGGCCCGGCATGGCCGAGCTCATCTGCGCCGCCACGAAGGCACAGGCCGAACGCCGCCTGGAGTAGGACCGGGCGCAGCGGGTACCACCCGGCCAGGCGCCGGAGCGGGGCCGGCGGTCGGATGGTCGCGCCGGAACCGGCACCCGGATGACCGACGCCCGCGACGGGGACGACTGGAGGAACCGCATGAGCGCCGAGCTGCGACCACGAGGTGTCGAACGGATCGTCGAACCGCAGCCGACCCTGGAGGGGGCCGGTGTGAAGCTTAAGCGCAGCATCGGCGGGTGGGCGCTCGATCACCTGGACCCGTTCTTGCTGCTCGATCACTTCGGCTCCGATGATCCGGCCGACTACCTGGCCGGCTTTCCGCTGCATCCGCACCGTGGCATCGAGACCGTCACATACATGCTGGCCGGCGAGGTGGAGCACGGTGACACACTGGGCCACCGCGGCGTCATCGGCCCCGGTGACGTGCAGTGGATGACCGCCGGCGGCGGCATCATGCACTCGGAGATGCCGCGGCCGCGCGACGGCCGCATGTACGGCTTCCAGCTCTGGGTGAACATGCCGGCCGAGCTCAAGATGTCGCGGCCGCGCTACCAGGAGATCGCCGCCGCCGACATCCCGGCGGCCGAGCTGGACGGCGGCGTGATCGCGCGTGTCGTGGCCGGCGAAGCCGGCGGCGTCCGCGGCCCGGTCGGCGATATCTACGCCGAGCCTGAGTACCTCGACGTCACCATGCCCGCCGACGGCCGCTTCGCGCAGGCCGTGCCGTCGGGCCACACCTGCCTCGCGTACATCTTCGAGGGCGCCGGCACCTTCGGCGTCGGCTGCGAGCTCGGCTACCGCGGCGAGCTCGACGGCGAGCTCGTACGGGCTCCGCAGCTCGTCGTCTTCGACGACGGCGACGAGGTGCGGGTGCGGACGTTCACCGAAGAGGTGCGCTTCCTGCTCATCAGCGGCGCACCGCTCAACGAGCCGATCGCCCGCTACGGCCCGTTCGTCATGAACACCGACGACGAGATCCGCCGCGCCTTGGCCGACCTGCGCCGCGACGACTTCATCTGGCGCGACGACCCCGACTGGGCGCGAGCCCGCCAGACCTGGTGAGGCCGCCGTTCCCGGTCTTCTCGGGCTTGACATAGCGGCCGGCGAAGTATCGACCGGCGAGCAGGGTCTTGCCGTGTCCGGCAGCCTCTTCCGGCAGTCCCGCGGCGGCGGTCAGGCGACGCACTTCGTCGGCGCCGATACCGTGCTTCTCTTTGGTCGGCTCGCGCAGGAAGAGCCGACCGGCGGGACGCAGCAGCCGCGCCAGAGCCGTGATCACACCCTGCCTGTCGGGCGCCTCCACGTCATGGAGCATCCAGTGCACCAGGACGACATCGTAAGAGCCGGCGACGAGCGGCGCCTCGCGTACATCCGCGTGGATGAAGTCGATCCACCCACCGTCGCCGTACCGGCGCCGCAGGCGTTCGATCCAGACTTGCGTCACATCGACCTCGGTCAGGTGGCCACGGTCGCGGAGCAGCGGCGCCAGATGCTTCGTCAGGGCGCCCGAACCGGGGCCCAGCTCCAGCACCCTCTCGTCGCCGTGCAACCCGATGTCCGCAACGTATGTGCGGTACATCGAGCTCAGCAACGCGTTGAGCATCAGCGTCTCAGCCAGGATCTCGAACCTGCCGGGCTCCGAATACGCCATCTCGGCCCTCCTCTCTCATCGGCGTCGGCCGGGCCACGCCCTCGCACAGCCCGCCATGCCCCCAGGCCGGCGTCACTGACCCCGTGCCGTCTCTGCCGCCTCGCTATGCCGGATCGTCTCCATGGCCGGGCCAGTCCTGCTCGGACCAGCGGCGCCACGCTTCCATGTACTGCAGCAGCGGCCAGTGGCCGAAGGCCAGCCAGACGACCAGGATGATCTGGCCGACGACCGGCACGAACACCAGGAACGCCGCCCACGGCGTGTACCCGACCCTGGACAGGATGCGCCAGAAGCACAGCGCCAGGAACGCACCGAGCAGGATGCCACCCAGGATGGCAGGGCTCATGGGACCCCCTCTCGTGGGAACGGGATCTGCGATCCAGTGTACCCGCTGCGCCCTGCGCCGTTCCGGACCTGTCGGGACACCGTCGGTCGGCGTTTCCAGCGGCCGCGCCGCCGGGTATGTCTCGCGCACGGCCCACCCTTCGTGACACGATGACGATATCGGGAGATGGCGTCGCTCGAGTCCGACCTGACCGACAGGCGCCCGCCCTGTCGCCCACGACACCCAGGAGTCTGCATGAGCTCTACCGGCCAGACCGCCGACTTCCGCTTCTCACCGCGTCCCAACCGCGCCGACGAGATCCACTGGCGCAGCTGGGGCGACGGGGTCTTCCGCGAGGCCCAGACGGCCGGCAAGCCCGTCCTGCTCTCGCTCTCCGCGGTCTGGTGTCACTGGTGTCACGTGATGGACGAGACCACCTACTCGGACCGGCGCGTCATCGAGCTCGTCAACAACCGCTTCATCCCCACTCGCGTCGACAACGACCGTCGACCCGACGTCAACCGCCGCTACAACATGGGCGGCTGGCCGACCACCGCCTTCCTCACCGAGACCGGAGACGTGATCACCGGAGCGACCTACCTGCCGGTGGAGAACATGCTCGACGCCCTGCGGCGCGTCGATGAGGTCTACGGCGCGCAGCGTCAGGAACTGGTGCAGCGCGGTGCGGCACAGCGGGCGGCGACCCTGCGCCAGCTTCGTGCCGCGGCGCAGGCCGAGGAGCGCGAGCGTGTGGACGCGGCGCCGCCCGAGCTCGATGCCGAGACGGCCACCGCCGATACGCCGCCGGCCGCAGGGCCGCGCAGCCCACTGGCAGACACACTGGGACTGGAGCCGGAAGAGCTCGAGTGGGCGCTGGGCGTGGTGGCCGACGTACGCGAGCAGGCCTCTCTGGCCTTCGACGCCGTCAACGGTGGCTTCGGCTCGGAGCCCAAGTTCCCGCAGGCAGAGGTGCTCTCGTTTCTCCTGCTGCGGCTGTGCAACGCCGGGGACGCGCGTCTCGACGAGATCGTCACCACCACGCTCGACCATATGGCCGACGGCGACATGTTCGACCGGGCCGAGAACGGCTTCTTCCGCTATGCCACCCAGCGCGACTGGACGGCGCCTCACTACGAGAAGATGCTCGAGGACAACGCGCGTCTGGCTCGCGTGTACCTCGACGCCGCGGCGATCCACCGCGAGCGCGGCGGCGATCACGCCGCTGCATCTGAACACTACGCGGACGTGGCCCGCAGCGTCCTCGAGTACCTGGACACCGTGCTCTGGTCGCCCGAGGTCGGCGCCTACGCCGGCAGTCAGGACGCCGACGAGCAGTACTACGGCCTCGACCTCGACGCCCGACGCGAGCTCGGCACGACCCCCTTCGTCGACCCGACCGTCTACACCGACTGGAACGCGCTTGCCGCCAGAGCGCTCGTCAAGGCGGCGATCGTCCTCGACCGCCCAGACCACGCGGAGCGCGCCGAGAGACTGCTTGACACCCTGTGGGATGCGGCTCACGGCCGCCACGCGATGGGCCACTACCTCGTTGCCCGGCGCGGTGAGCTGGTGAGCGGCCCGGTCGACGGCATGCTCGGCGACCAGGCGAGCATCGCGGCGGCGCTGCTCGACGCCTACGAGTGGTCGGGACGGCGGACTCATCTCGCCCGAGCCGAGATGCTCTCCGACTGGGTCGACGAGCATCTGAGTGCGCCCGGCGGCGCCCTGTTCGACCGCCTGCGGTCGGTCGATGCCGCCGGACTTCTCGCGCTGCCACGGGTGGCGCTCGACGAAAGCGCCGCCATGGCCGACGTCTGGCTGCGTCTGGCTGCGTACACCGGCGACCGGCGGCACCGACGCCGGGCGGCACGACTGCTGGCCAGCCTGCGTTCGCTCGTGGACCGCTACGGCCTGCTCGCCGCGCCCGTCGCCGCCACGCTGATCCGATTCCTCGAGCCGCAGGTCCACGTGATCGTGGTGGGATCCGAGGCAGCGGCCGAGACACAGGCGTTGCGGCGGGCGGCACTGCGGCTCGCCGCACCCCAGCGCACCGTGCAGGGGCTCGATGCCGAGCACGACCTCGAGCGTCTGGTGCGCGACGGCTTTGCCATCGACGGCCCCCCGCAGGCCTTCGTCTGTCGCGGCACGACCTGCCAGCCTCCGACGACCGACCCCGATCGGATCGCGGCGGTCGTGGCGACGTTCGCCGCGTCCGACGAAGGTGCGACCCGGGTCGCCGGGGTGTGGGCGCCATCCGACGAAGGCGCCGTCGAGATCGCCGACGCGGTCGCGGCATCCAGCCCGGAGGCAGAGTCGACCGCGACCGGGCAGGAAGGTGACGCGGCTCCGGCCGCCACCGGTGACGCCGAAGAGAGAGCAGGCGCCCCCAGCGCCCCGGAGGGTCCCGCATGATCGCCGGCGACGGGTGCGGTCCGCTCGGAGACGGGGCCGCCGCCGACGGTCGCCGGGCCGCCAGTGAGCGCTCTCTCACGCTCTATCAGACGGAGTGGTGTGCCTACAGCCACCGCGTGCGCCAGGTCATGACAGAGCTGTGCGTGACGTACACGTGCGTCAACGTCGCCCCCAGCAAGGAGGGGCGTGCCATGCTGCTCGAGGTGAGCGACCAGGACCAGGTGCCGGTCCTGGTCGACGGCGGCTTGGCCATCGTCGGCTCCGACGCCATCATCGCCCACCTGCGCCGCACGTTCGCCGCTACGCCGTACTCGGAGCGACAGTCCAGTGCCGGCGAATTCCGCTATGTGAAGGAGTGCCGATCCAGCCTCGAAGAGACGCTGAGACACCTGCGCGAGCTGCTCATCGACGGCCGGCTGGCTACCGTCTCGGAGGCGCGTCTGCCGGCCGGCGACTCGGGCGAGTACCACCTGCTGCAGGTCGCCTCACCGGTCGTGGTCAAGAGCGTCGCTGCCACAGACCCGGCGACTGTGGGCGGGCTGACGGTACAGGTCGGCCTGTGGCCCACCGCGCAGGGCTGCGGGATCAGCGTCGTCGACCCGGTGGCCGGCGCGTGGCTGGCCGGTCGGCCCGAGACGCTCATGGCCGACCGCAAGCTCCGTGAACGCGTCAAGAAGGTCTTTGACGCTCTCTGACGCAGCTGTCGCCACGGCAGTACCCGCACGCGGGGTCAGGTAGCCGGAAGGCCCTCCGAGCAGCAGCCGGCCGGCACGACCCCGCCGACCTCAGTCCCAGCGGAAGAGCCGTGCCGCCAGGAGCGAGGCTCCCACACAGATCGCGGCGACGATGCCCAGTTGGACCAGATCGGTGCCTCTGCCGTTCCAGGGACGCTCGAGAGCCTGCACCACGTGATAGAGCGGCAGGGCCTGCCCGACGCGCTGCAGCCAGACGGGCAGAAGCTGCAACGGCGAGGACGTACCCGAGACGAACAGCATCACGAACCAGAGGATGAGTCCCAGACCCTGGACGGCACGCGCCGTCGGTATCACCGCGGCCAGCAGGATCCCGATGGCGGCGAACATGGCCACGCTCACGACGAACGCGAGCACAAAGCGCAACGGGTCGAGCGGCGGGGCGGCTCCGTAGACCAGCGCCCCGAGCAGATAGAGCAGCCCCGAGCCGATGAGGGCGATGCCGAGGCTGACCAGGAGCTGCGACCCGAAGACGCTCAGCTCCGAGACCCCGGAGGCGCGGAAGCGCCGCAGGACGCCCCGCTCACGATAGCTGGCCAGATGGACCGGCAGCGAGATGAGGCCGATCGACGCCGTCACCAGACCCATGTACGCCGGCACGTACCAGTCGATCGGCTCCCGGCCGACGAGGACGTCCTCGAGGACGTCCGACGTCCGGAAGATGCCGCCCAGCACCAGCAGGATGAGCAACGGCAGTCCGAAGGTGAAGATCAGGGTCAGCGGCTCTCGCGTCAGAAGCTTGATCTCGACCCAGGTGAGTCGCAGCAGCATCTTCATCGCCGGTGGCCGCCTCTCATTCCCTGATCAGGTGGCCGGTGAGATGCAGGTAGGCGTCCTCCAGGGTCGGCTCCTCGAGATGGAGGTCGGCCGGCTCCAGGCCGTGCGCTACCAGCGCGTGGGCCACCATCGCCAGCACCGGCCCGTCGCCGTCCACCTCGACCCGGGCGCCGTGGCGCCGGACGCCGTGAACGTGCGCCACGCGGTCGAGCCACGACAGGTCGCCCTCGGTACAGGTGAAGACCACACGCACCCGTCCTGCATGCGCCGCGATCAGCTCCTGCGGCGATGAGACGGCCGCCACGCGACCGGCCTCGACGATGGCCAGCCGGTCGCACAGCCGTTCCGCCTCGTCCATGAGGTGGGTCACCAGGACCACGGTGGCGCCGCGGTCGCGGATCTCCCGGATGAGGTCCCAGGCGTCGCGCCGCGCTGCGGGATCCAGACCGGTCGTCATCTCGTCGAGAAAGACCAGCTCCGGCCCGTTGACCAGAGCCAGAGCGACGAAGAGTCGCTGCCGCTGACCGCCCGACAGGTGATGGAAGCGCCGGGTCCGGACCGCGGAGAGCCCCCACTGCTCCATCAGGATGCGCCAGTCGGTACCGGTGTGCATCAGCGCGCTGAAGAGATCGAGCGCCTCCCAGACCTTGATGTGATCGGGCAGGGCGGACTGCTGGAGCTGACTGCCGATGCGGCGTCTGAGCTTGCCCGACTGCCGGCGCGGATCGAGCCCCAGGACGCTGATGGCGCCGCCGTCCGGTGAACGCAACCCCTGCAGGCACTCGACAGTCGTGGTCTTGCCGGCTCCATTGGGACCGAGAAGGCCGAAGATCTCGCCCCGCCGCACCGAGAACGTGGCGTCCCGGACCGCCGGCACACCGCCGTACGTCTTGTGCAGCCCACGGACCTCGATGACGTTCTCCTGAAGATCCTGTGCCACGGGCGATCCCACGATCGCGGCGGACGCTGGTGGTCCCGGCATGCGGACTCCTCGCAGAGACGTACGACGAGGTCATGCTTCCCGCCTCAACGCCGTCTCAACCGGACGGCTGCTATCATCGGGGCATGAGGCTTGTCCCGAGACCCTTCCCAAGGCTTCTTGTGGGCGTCGTGCTCGCGTTCCTGCTGGCCTGTTCGGCGGTGTCGATCGGCGCCTGCGGCGACGATCCGGCCGAGCCCGCCGTACAACAGGTCACAGCGTCACCGACGGCCGACGCCGGTCAGCCGACCGCCTACGAGGCAGAGCGGTGGGGCTTCTCGCTCACCTACGATGCCGGTGGTTTCCGGCTCGAGAGCACAGAGAGCACATCCAGCCTGCCGCTCTCGCCGTCGTTGCTCACCGGGCGCGAGCTGGAGCTCAAGGGCCTCAAGACGCTCGACGTGAGCCTTACCAGGACCGACGCCGACAGCCTTGCCGCCGCCCCCGGCGTCGGCGTCACGGTGCAGCAGCTCGACTTCTCGAACGGCGAAGAGGGCATCGGTCTGGCACGCCACGCGCTCGATGTCCAGCTCGCTGAGCTCGATCGAGTCTGGGACGGAGCGCTGTGGGACGAGCCTCAGCTCTCGGCGCTGGGCGGCTCGGTAGATGCCGTCAGCGTCGACGCGGTCGGCTACGACCGGGCGGCCACTACCGAGCTGTACGTGCGCCTGTCGGTCGCCGTGCTGGGGCGCTTCGTCTACACGATCCGGGAGTACGCGCCGCGCGATGAGTGGGACGAGGTCGAGGTGGACCTGGACGGCATCGTGCGGAGCATCGAGCTGCAGCCGCTGGCAGGCATGGACGGCCTGCAGCCCCGCAACGTCCTCTACGAGAACACGCGCCATTCCTTCTCGCTCGAGCTGCCGGCCGCATTCCCCGTGGTCGCCCAGTCGGAGGACCCGACGCCACAGCTGGAGTTCGGGTCCGAGTTCTGCGACTTCGCCGCCTCGCCGCTGGTATCTGCGGCGGTCGGCGTTGCAGAGGCGCCGGAGGGCATCGGCAACAGCCAGTCGCGCCTGCTCGAGACGTTCTACCGCACCGCCGCCGAGCAGCTCCGCGACGAGCCGGCGGTCGTGAAGGTACGCTCGCCGCAGGCTGTCAAGCTCAACGGGAGCACCGCCTGGGTCATCGACGTCACCCGGCGACAGAGCGACGGCACGGAGCTGCGCACGCGCACCTACGACATCTGGCACAACAGCTCCGTGTACAGCGTCATCGTCCGTGGTCGGAGCGACGACTGGAAGGCCGACTGGACCGTGCTGAGCCGCATCGTCGACTCGTTCCGCATCGACTGAGAGACACCGGGGGCCGCGACGCGCAGGTCCATACCCGACGGCGGGACGAGGCACCCGAACGACCGGCGATCCTTACGGCTCCGTCTCGATGATGGGCACAGCGCTCAGTCCGTACGCCCCCGCACCTTCACTCCACTCGCCGAGCTGACGGAACCGCAGGCGCCGCTGCCGGCGGCGCTCCGCCGGCGGCACGCCGTCCAGCTCAGCCAGCGACTCGCTGATGGCGGTGCGGAGCCGCGCCGCCGCAGCGGCCAGGCTGTGGTGGGCGCCGCCGCGCGGCTCCGGGACGACGCGCTCGATGACGCCCAGCTCGAACAGGTTCGACGCGGTCGGTCGCAGCGCCTCAGCGGCTTGTGGCGCGAACGAGGCGTCGCGCCACAGGATGGCTGCGCAGCCCTCCGGCGAGATGACGGAATAGGTCGCGTTCTCGAGCATCAGGACGCGGTCGGCGACCGCCAGCGCCAGCGCCCCGCCGGAGCCGCCCTCACCGATGATGGTGGCCACCACAGGTACGGTGAGACGACCCATGGCGAGCATGCTCTCGGCGATCGCCCGCGCCTGCCCGCCCTCCTCGGCCGCCACGCCGGGATAGGCGCCGGGCGTGTCGACGAAGGTCAGGACCGGCAGCCGATGACGCTCGGCCAGCGCGAAGAGCCGTTGTGCCTTGCGGTAGCCTTCGGGCCGAGCCATGCCCCAGTTGACCGCGGTCTGCTCGTTGAGCGTGCGCCCCTTCTGGTGGCCGACCACCACGACGGCACGGCTCTCGAACCAGCCCAGCCCCCCTACGACTGCCGGATCGTCGGACCGTAGCCGGTCGCCGCGCAGCTCTTCGAAACCGCTGATCAGGGATCCGATGTAGTCCCGCGTCCGCGGCCGATCCTTGTGGCGGCTGATCTCGACGGTGACCCAGACGTCGTGCCGACGCGCCTCGTGACGCATCCCGCTGAGACGCGACTGCAGCCGATCGATCTCCTCACTGAGGTTCACTCCCGGGAGGTGAGACCATCTCCTGAGCTCGTCGAGCCGCCTTCTCAACCACCCGGCGCGCGCCTCCGACTCTGCGTCGGGCGCGGAGCGCAGCTCGTCTGGTCTCGCCGACGACCCGCCGGCCGACGTCGGTGGCTCCCCACCAGGCGTCTCCGGCCTGTCCGCTTCCGTCATCTCGTGCACCTCCCTTCAGCAGTCGCAGGTACGAGGCAAGCCGACCGCGCAGCTCGGCACGCGGGACCACGGCATCGAGGTGACCAAGCGCCATGTTGCGCTCGGCGCTGCTGAAGCCTTCCGGCAGCTCTTCCCGCGTCGTCTCCTTGATCACGCGCGGTCCCGAGAAGTAGAGGCGCGCACCCGGCTCGGCGACGCAGATGTCGGCCAGCGTCGCGAAGCTCGCCACGACGCCGCCGGTACATGGGTCGACCAGCACCGCGACGTACGGCGTGCGGGTCTCGTTGAGCATGTCGACGGCGAGCGTCGTCTTGGCCATCTGCATGAGCGACAGGACACCCTCCTGCATGCGGGCGCCGCCGGAGCTGCAGACGGCCACCAGCGGTACTCCGTCGGCGACGGCCGCCTCGGCGGCGCGGAAGAAGCGCTCGCCCACCACGCTGCCCATGCTGCCGCCCATGAAGCCGAAGTCCATGACGGCCAGCACGCACGCCACGTTCTCGATCCGCGCCCGGCCGGCGACGATGGCCTCGGTGAGCCCGGTGGCTGCCTGAGCCGCGCGCGTCCTCTCCGGGTAGGCTTCGAGATCCACGAACTGCAGCGGATCGAGCGTCCGGATGTGAGACCACTCCTCCGCGAAGCTGCCCGGGTCGGCAAGCTGAGGGATGCGGTCGCGGGCGCCGACGCGCGCGTGGTGACCGCACCCCGGGCACACGCAGAGTCGGGCTCGCCATTCCCCGCGCTCTGTCAACGCGCCGCATTCGGGACACGACCAGCCGGACGGCGCCGGCGCACCGTTGCGCGACTCGATCTGGACCTCCACAGGCGTCACGACGTCTCCGTCCCGGCGAGGGGTCGACCGCATTCTCCAGGGTAGATACTCACCGTCAGTCCTCGAAGCGCCTGAAGATGACCGAGACGTCGTGACCGCCAAAGCCGAACGAGTTGGACATGGCGACGCGCACGTCGGCCTTCCTGGCTTCGTTGGGCACGTAGTCGAGGTCGCACTCTGGATCAGGGTCGGTCAGATTGGTGGTCGGCGGGATGATGCCGTCGGTGATCGTACGGATACAGAAGACCGCCTCGATGGCGCCGGCGCCGCCGAGAAGGTGACCGGTCATGGACTTCGTCGACGAGACCGGCACGCGAGCGGCGTACTCTCCGAACGCGAGCTTCACGGCACGTGTCTCGGCGAGGTCGCCGGATATGGTGGCCGTGCCATGGGCGTTGACGTAGTCGACGTCGGCCGGCGAAAGACCGGCCTGCTCGAGGGCAAGCGTCATGGCCCGGGCCTGAGCTTCCCCGGTCTCGTCGGGCAGTGTGAGATGGAACGCGTCGGCGCTCATGCCGTACCCCACCACCTCGGCGACGATGCGGGCGCCGCGAGCGCGGGCGTGCTCCAGCGCCTCCAGCACCAGGATACCGGCGCCCTCGCCGATCACGAAGCCGTCGCGGCCGGCGTCGAACGGTCGCGAGGCCTCGCTCGGCGCGTCGTTGCGCGTGCTCAGCGCCCGCATGGCAGCGAAGGCGGCGACGCCGGTCTCGTTGACCGCCGCCTCGCTGCCGCCGGCCAGCATGACGTCGGCGGCCCCGCGGCGGATGATCTCGAAGGCGTCGCCGATGGCGTTGGATCCCGCCGCGCAGGCGGTGCACACCGCCGTGACCGGACCCTTGAGTCCCAGGTCGAGCGAGACGTGCGCCGCGGCCATGTTGGGGATCATCATCGGGATGAAGAGAGGATTGACCCGCTCGGGCCCCTTCGCGAGCAGGACGCGGGTCTGCTCCTGGAACGTCAGCAGACCGCCGACGCCGCTGCCCACGACGGCCCCGGTCCGCAGCGCCGCCTGAGGCGTGATCTCCAGACCGGCATCAGTCAACGCCTGACGTGCTGCGAAGACGGCGAACTGCGCGTAGGGATCCATGCGTCGTGCGGCGCGCTTGTCGAGATGCTCCACCGGGTCGAAGTCCTTGACCTCGCCGGCGACGCGCGATGCGATGCGCGAGGCGTCGAACCCGGTGATCGAGGTGATGCCGCTCTCTCCGGCGATGAGGCGTCGCCACGTTGACGGCACATCGTGGCCCAGCGGCGACAGCATCCCCGATCCGGTGACCACCACGCGTCTCGGCGTGTCGCTCATCTCGAACCCTCCCGGACTCTGCGTCGACAGCTGACGAGTCGACGTTTTGCCTGCATCTCTGCAGCATCCATGAGCATCATGTGCCGAGGCCCCCATCGACCGGCAGCACCACCCCGGTAAGGAAGCGCGCTCTGTCCGAGGCCAGGAAGACCACGGCATCGGCGACGTCCCCCGGCGTACCGATGGCGCGCAGCGGAGTGGCATCGACGATAGCCGAGCGCACATCGTCTCCGAGCGCCTGCGTCATGGCCGTGTCGATGTACCCCGGAGCGATGGCGTTGACGCGCACCCCGCGGGCGCCGAGCTCCTTGGCCAGCGACTTGGTGAGCCCGATGATGCCCGCTTTGGCGGCGGCGTAGTTGGCCTGCCCGGCGTTGCCGCGCCGGCCGACCACGCTCGACATGTTGATGATGACGCCGCTACGGCGGCGGAACATCCTGCGCGCCGCCGCCTTGCTCACCAGGAACGTGCCACGCAGATGCGTGCGGATCACCGCGTCGAAGTCGGCGCTGTCGATGAGCATCACGACATTGTCGCGCGTGATGCCCGCGTTGTTGACGACGATGCCCAGCGGGCCCAGCTCCTGCTCGATCCGTTCGACCATCGCCGCGACCGCCACTTCGTCGCCGACATCGGCCATGACCACGATCGCCTTGCGATCGAGCTCGCGCACCAGCCGCGCGACCTCCTCGCAGGCCTCTTCGCCGGCGAAGTCGTTGATCGCCACATCGGCGCCGGCCGCGGCCAGGGCCAGGACGATCTCGCGACCGATGCCGCGACCGGCGCCGGTCACCAGCGCCACCGTGCCGTCAAGTTCGATCGTCATGCTCATTCTTCGGTCACTCCTGTGCCCGGGCCGGCGTCGGACGCTCGGCCGCCTCTCTGCTCCCGACGGCCCGGGTCCATCGCCCTTCATGCATCCAGCGGCCGTGCCGGATCGTGCTCCGCAGTTCGTCGGCGACCGGCGCGCTCATGCCCCTACCCAGCCGTCGGCCAGCGCCGCCAGTGTCTCGGCATCGCCGGCGCGGTCCACTGTGGCGTCCCGAGTGATCCGCTTGATCAGGCCGCTGAGAACCGCCCCCGGGCCGACCTCGAGGAAGGCATCGCAGCCTGCCGCCACCAGTGCCCGGACGGCCTGTGTGAAACGCACCGGCGCCGTGATCTGCCCGGCGAGCAGTGCGGCGAACGACGGCGGCCGGCCGCCGTCGAAGAAGCCTACCGTGCTCACCGAGAAGAACCGGCACGCCGGCGCGGACCACTCGGCCCGCTCCAGTGCCGGCGTCAGCTCGGCGGCGGCAGCGGCCATATGCGGCGAGTGGAAGGCACCGCTCACCGGCAGACGGACCACCTTGCGGGCGCCCGCTTCGGCGGCCTTTGCGGCCATCGCGTCGAGTCCCTCAGGCGTACCGCTCACGACCACCTGGCCGGGGCAGTTGTAGTTGGCCGGCCAGGCGCCGTCGAGCGCCTTGCACAGCTTCTCGACGACCTCGTCGTCGAGGCCGAGCACGGCCAGCATCCCGCCGGGGTGGCGGGCCGCCGCCGCCTGCATGCCGGCGCCGCGGCGCCGGACCAGGTCCACCGCGGCGCCGAAGGACAGCGCGCCGACGGCGACCAGCGCCGAGTACTCGCCCAGGCTGTGGCCGAGCGCGCAGTCAAAGACGAGGCCGCGCTCGCGCGCCGCCCGCAACGTCGCCACCTCGGCGACCAGCAGCGCCGGCTGCGTCACATCGGTCTGGGAGAGCTGCTCGACCGGTCCCTCGAACGAAAGCGTGGCGATGTCGTAGCCGAGCACCGCCGCGGCCTCGGCGTACGTATCGCGCACCGTCGGCACTGTCTCGTAGAGGTCGCGGCACATGCCGACAGACTGCGAGCCCTGGCCCGGGAACACCAGCGTCTTCATCTGTCCGACCCCCGCGTATCGCGACCGGGATCGGCGTCCGGGGCACGATCCAGGCTCCACGTGATGACCGCCGACCCCCAACTGAGGCCGGCGCCGAAGCCCGCCAACAGGAGACGTTGCCCGGCTGCCAGACGTCCGCTCTCCATGGCCTCCTCGAGGCACAACGGGATCGAGGCGCACGAGGTATTGCCGTAGCGCTCCAGGTTCGTGAACACACGGTCTTCGGCGATCCCCAGCCTGCGCACCGCCGAGGCGATGATGCGCTGGTTGGCCTGGTGCGGCACGAAGAGATCGACGTCGTCGACGGTGAGGCCGGCGTTCTGCAGCACCCTCAGACACGACTCGGCGACCGTCCGCGTAGCGAAACGGAACACCTCCGGCCCGTCCATCTTGAGGAAGTGCTCGCGGCGAGAGACCGAGTCGTGCGTGGCCGGCAGGCGGGCACCCCCGGCCGGCATGTTCAGCTTGCCGGCACCGGAGCCGTCGTTGCCGAGATCGAACGTGAAGAGCTCGTGGTCCGCCGAACGCTCCACGACCACCGCGCCGGCGCCGTCTCCGAACAGCACGCAGGTGCGCCGATCCTCCCAGTCAAGGCCCTTGGAGACCGTCTCGGCGCCGACGACCAATACGCGACGGTACATGCCGGCGCCGATGAACGCGGCGGCAGTCGCCAGCGCGTAGACAAAGCCGGTACAGCCGGCCTGGACATCGAAGGCGCCGGCCTCTCGGGCGCCGATCCGCTCGGCGATCACCGCCGCCGTGGCGGGGAAGACCATGTCCGGGATGAGGCTCGAAGAGACGACCAGCTCGATCTCCCGCGGCGACACGCCGGCCATGTCCAGCGCCCGCACAGCAGCCAGCACGCCGAGGTCGCTCGGCGCCTCGGCGGCCGTCGCGATGCGGCGTTCCCGGATGCCGGTACGTGAGCGGATCCAGTCGTCTGAAGTGTCCAGGAACTGCGAGATGTCGTCGTTGGTCAGGATGCGTTGCGGCACGTGCACGCCAATCCCGGAGATGCGCACGCCGCGGACGACCCCCCCGTCCCGGGATGCCTGAGTCACGCCGGACTCTCGCGGTCGGGAGCCGTGCTCATGGTCGGCTGACCGGCTGCCGCGGCTTCGGCGTCGGCCAGCGCGAACATCAGCTCGCCGCGGCAGACAAGCTCGCCGTCGACGGTAGCCTGCACTTTGCCACGACCGACACCGGCGCGCAGAGCGGTGACCTCGCAGGCAAGCTCCAGCGTGTCGCCGGGACGCACCACACGCTTGAACCGTACCTTGTCGATGCCCGCGAACAGCATGATCCGGCCCTCGGAGCCCGGCTGACTCAAGGCCGCGATGGCGCCGGTCTGGGCCAGAGCCTCCACGATCAGCACGCCGGGCATGACCGGGTTGCCTGGAAAGTGCCCCGCAAACCAGAACTCGTCCGGTCGCAGGGTGCGGCGCGCGCGGCACCGTACGCCGGGCTCCAGCTCGAGCACCTCGTCGACCAGGAGGAACGGCGCCCGGTGAGGCAGCACGGCCTCGATCGCCGTCCGGTCCATCACGATACTCTCACTCATGCCGATGTCGCCTCCCTCGAGCGCAGCAGATGGCGGGTCTCCAGTCCGATGGCGACGGCGCCGATCACGATCGCCGAGCCCGCCAGCGCGCTGCGCCCGACGCCGCCGCGCGCGTCCAGCCACTCACCGGCCCGCTGCGTCCCCTCCCGGCCGCGCCGCCAGAAGTCCGTCCTGACACGCAGGACGGCGAGCCGCAGGGTCCGCCGTCGCTCCCGCGAGCGCGCATCGAGCGCCAGCAGGACACGTTCGGCGAAGTCCTGGGGCGTCTCGACCTCGACGAACGCCAGGGAGCCGATCGCGCCGCTCAGATCCTCACTCTTCATCCACTCACCTCTCCACCATCGAGCGCGGCCGCCACAGCGGCACGGCCACGGTGCACGGCCGCCTTGACCGTTCCCAGCCGGCGACCCAGAAGCACGCCGATCTCCTCGTACGGCAAGCCGTACACCTCCCGCAACACGAGCGGCCCGCGCAGTGCCGGCCGCAGCGCCGCCATCGCCCGCAGCACGTCACGGCAGCGCTCGGTCTGCTCGACGGTCACCTCCGGACCGGCCGCCAGGCGCGGCAGCCCGGCAGTCGGATCGGTCGCCTCCCGGCTCAGCCGGCGTCGGCGCCGACCCTGGTCGACCGCCGCGCTCGTGGCGATGCGGAAGAGCCACGTCGCGAAGGCACACTCCCCGCGGTAGCCAGGCAACGCCCGGAACATCCGCAGGAAGGCCTCCTGGGCGGCGTCCTCCGCCTCACAGGGGTCGCCGAGGACCTTGTAGGCGACCCCGAAGACCATGTCCTGGTAGGTCTCCACCAGCCGTCGGCACGCGTCGCGCTCGCCCTCCGCCGCACGCCGCAACAGCCCGGGATCGGGTGGTTCGGTACGCGGCAGACGCGGAGCGCCGTCCTCGGTGCTTGGAGTGTTAGACGTCATCAGGTCACAAAAGGTTGCATGCCGCACAGAAGCAGGTCCCGGCTGCAGCGCAGGATCCACCCGACCTTGCAGCCGGCGCGATCCGCAGGCATGTGACCGGCACTCTACTCCGTTTGGACGCGGCGCGTCGGCGGGCGGCGTCGCCGGAAGCCCGCGGCATGCCGCCGTCGATCACGTCGGCGGGGCGACCGCGCTCCCACGCCGGAGGTATCCTCGGATGTCGTGAAGACCCTGTGGCGGATACTCACCCTCACGCGCGGCTACGGCCGGCTCATCGCCGCCGGCTTCGCCTTCGCCCTCATCCAGATGGGCCTCAGCCTCACGATTCCGCGCATCACCCAGCAGATCATCGACAATGCCCTGCTCGGCGAAGACCGGCACCTACTCTACGTCTACGGAGTCGCCCTGCTCGGCATCGGCGCCGCACGTCTGGTCGTGTCGGTCGCCCGGCGGCTCGTCACCGGCAAGGTGAGCCTGGGCATCGAGTACGACCTCCGCGACCGCTTCTGGCGCCACCTGGTCCGGCAGTCCTACGCGTATTTCGACGGCTGGGCCACCGGACAGCTCATGTCGCGCGCCATGAGCGACATCCAGAGCGTGCGGATGTTCCTCGGCTACGGACTCATCTTCTTCACAGCCAACCTGCTCACCATGGTCGCGGTCGCCATCCTGCTCTTCGCCATCGACTGGCAGCTTGCGCTGGTCTCGCTCTCATTCCTGCCGTTCCTGGTGATCGCCACCACGCGCTTCGGCAGGCGGCTGCAGCCGGTACTCCGCGACGTCCAGCAGAGGATCGCCGACGTGACGGCGGCGGCCGAAGAGAACGTGGTCGGCAGCCGTGTGGTGCGCATCTTCGCCCGCGAGGAGGAGGAGCTGGCCAAGTTCAGCTCCCGCAGCATGGCCGTGTTCGAGGCCAGCCTGGCGGCCGCCCGCCTGCGCGCGGTCTACATCCCCCTGATCACCTTCCTGCCCAACGTGGCGGTCGCGGTGCTGCTGTATTTCGGCGGGCGTCAGGTCATCGACGGCGACCTGACGCTGGGGGGCCTGGTCGCCTTCTACAGCTACCTGATGCTCCTGATCTTCCCGGCCCAGGTCATCGGCTGGCTCACCGGCCTGGCGCAGCGGGCGATCGCCTCGGCCAAGCGCGTGTACGAAGTCCTCGACACTCCGATCGCCATGACCGATCGCCCGGACGCCCGGGAGCTGCCGGCCTGCCGGCCTGCCGTTCAGGCGGCCGGGGCCGACGCGACCGTCGCACAGGATGCCGGCAGCGCCGCTCCAGACGGCCCCGCGGGGGGTCCGCTGGTCGCCTACGACTGCCCCGAAGGAGAGGTGAAGGGCGCCACAGTCCGATTCGAGCGGGTCGGCTTCGCCTACGACCAACACGATGTGCTCACAGATGTCGAGCTTGAAGTGCCGGCCGGCTCGGCGGTCGCCCTCGTGGGCCACACCGGTTGCGGCAAGACGACCCTCGCCAATCTGGTGCCGCGCTTCTACGACGCGACCGCAGGGCGGGTCCTCATAGACGGCGTCGATGTGCGGGGTCTGCGCCTGCAGAGCCTGCGCGCGCGCATCGGCGTCGTGACCCAGGACCCGTTCCTCTTCAGCGCCACGGTCGCCCAGAACATCCGCTTCGGCCGGCCGGACGCCACCGAAGCCGAGGTCGAGGCGGCCGCGCAGCGGGCGCAGGCCACCGACTTCATCGCGGCGCTGCCGGACGACTATGAGACGGTCGTGGGAGAGCGCGGACTGAGCCTCTCCGGCGGTCAGCGACAGCGACTGGCCATAGCTCGCGCCCTGATCATGGACCCACGCATCCTCATCCTCGACGACGCCATGTCGAGCGTCGACGTCGAGACGGAGCTGCGCATCCGCAGCGCACTGCTCGATGTGATGAGCGAGCGGACCACGTTCATCATCGCGCACCGGCCATCGACGATCGCCCTGGCGCAGCGCGTGGTCGTCCTGGAGCACGGCCGCATCGTCGAGCAGGGCACGCACGACGAGCTCCTGGCGGCCGGCGGTCACTACGCCGGCATGTTCGGTCGCGCCGAGCGCGAGGGAAGGACCATGGATGTCGTGGACGTCTAGGCACTCGGGCCCGCACGGCGGCGGCGCCGAGCTGGAGGAGCTGCGCGGCTGGGGCGCTCTGCTGCACCTGGCCAGGGAGCTGCAGCTCGCGCGGCTGGCGCAGTTCATGATGCCCTACAAGCGGCGCGCCGCCCTCGCCGTGGTCGCCATGCTCATCTATACGGGCAGCAGTCTCACCGTGCCGTACCTGGTCAAGATCGCCATCGATCAGGGCATCGACGCGGGCGACCTCGACGTGCTCACCCGGGTCATCGTCGCCTTCGTCGTGGTCGCCGCCGTCAACCTCGGCGCCAGCTACGTGCAGACCTATCTGGTCAGCCTGGTGGGCCAGCGCACCATCTTCGATCTGCGTCGCACGCTGTTCGCCCACATCCAGAAGCTCACGCTCGACTTCTTCAGCCGCCAGAAGACCGGCTGGATCGTGAGCCGGCTGACCAACGACATCGACGCTCTCGACCAACTTGTCACCGACGGCGTGGCCTCGCTCGTCACCAACGGCCTGACGCTCATCGGCGCCACGGTGCTGCTCTTCGTCCTCGACTGGAGACTGGCTGTTGCGACCCTGGTGGTGATGCCGTTCCTGCTGATCGCCACGCTGGTCTTCCGTACCCACTCGGCACGCAGCTACGCCAAGGTGCGCGAGCGCATCGCCGATGTGAGCGCCCATCTCCAGGAGTCGATCTCCGGCATCCGCACCGTGCAGGCCTTCCGGCGCGAAGACGCCGACGTCGCCGAGCTCGACGAGCTCAATGCGGAGTATCGCGATGCCAACATGGAGACGGTGGTCCAGAGCGGCATCTACTTCCCGCTCGTGGAGCTGCTGTCGGCCATCGCTCTCGTGATCGTCCTGTGGTTCGGCGGCTGGCTCGTCACCGGCCAGCGCCTGCAGGTCGGCGTGCTGGTGGCGTTCATCGGCTATCTGAGCATGTTCTTCGACCCTGTGCAGCAGCTCAGCCAGCTCTACAACACGTTCCAGGCATCGATGGCGGCTGTCAGAAAGATCTTCACGGTGCTCGACACCGAGCCCGATCTCATGGACGCCCCCGGCGCCGTGCCGCTCACCGACGTGCGCGGCGAGGTGGGCTTCCACCATCTGAGCTTCTCCTACGACAAGCAGACCGATGTGATCCACGACGTCGACTTCGTCGTGCCGGCCGGCGCCACCGTGGCGATCGTCGGCCCCACCGGCGCCGGCAAGTCGACCCTCATCAAGCTTCTGGCGCGCTTCTACGATCCCGATGCCGGTGCCGTGACGATCGATGGTCACGATCTGCGGACGGTGACCACCGCATCACTGCGCGAGCAGCTCGCGGTCGTCCCGCAGGAGGCGTTCCTGTTCAGCGGCTCCATCATGGACAACATCCGCTTCGCCAGACCTGAGGCGACGGCTGAAGAGGTGTACCGCGTCGCCCGCGTCGTCGGCGCCCATGTCTTGATCGAGGAGCTGCCCGACGGCTACGACACGGACGTCAAGGAAGGCGGGTCGGGCCTGTCGACCGGGCAGCGACAGCTTGTCTCGTTCGCCCGCGCCCTGCTGGCCGACCCGCGCATCCTCATCCTCGACGAGGCCACCAGCAGCGTCGACGCCGAGAGCGAGCGGCGCATCGAGCAGGCGATGAGAGTGCTGTTCAGCGGCCGCACGTCGGTGATCGTCGCGCACCGCCTCAGTACGGTGCGCTACGCCGACGTCATCTTCGTGGTAGACGGCGGCCGCATCATCGAGCAGGGCACGCACGAGGAACTGCTCGCCGCCGGCGGCCGCTACCGGCGCCTCTACACCGACTGGGAGCGGACCGGACAGGTGCTGTGAGCCTCCCGGTCGCCCTCATCCCTCGGCTTGTGGGACCACCTCGGAGCCGCCGTCGACCCGGCGCAGTTCGCGGACGCCACGCGTGCTCACCAGGACGGCGCTGATCACGACCGCCGCGGCGGCCGCCGCCAGCAGCGTCGCCGAGACGCCGAAGCTGTCGCCGAGGGGCCCCGCCACCGCCAGACCGAGGGGGAAGATGGCCAGCGATCCGAGGTAGTCGTAGGTGGAGACACGACTGAGCATCTCCGGGGCGATACGCTGCTGCAGCACGGTCATCCAGAAGGGGTGGTAGAGGCCCCACTCCACGCCCAGGACGGCCGCCGCTGCGAGCAGCGCCGGCGTCGGAGCGTGCACCGCCAGCAGCGCCGGAGGGAGCGCGCTCAGCGAGAGGCCGGCGGCCACGACGAGCAGCGGCCGGCGCGGCCGCCAGCGCAGGGCCAGCAGACCCCCGCCGATCTGCCCCACGCCGAGGGCGGCCGCCATGAAGCCCCAGGTGCGAGCGCCTTCGTAGAACTCCTGTGTCACGACCGGGCCGAGGACGGAGTACGGCGCCTGTGTCGCGAAGAGGAAGGCGGCGGCGCCCACGACCATGACCCAGAGCCAGCGATGACTGCGGAACTCGGTCCAGCCCGCCCGCAGGTCGGCGATCAGGCGCTGTCCGGCGGTCCGCTGCACCCGTGAAAGCGGCTGCATGAGCCCGAGGAACAGCGCGCTGGCAAGATAGGTGACGGCGTCGATGCCGATCGCCCAGCCCGGTCCCACGCCCGCCACCAGCAGTCCGCCACCGATGGAGCCGACGGTGATCGAGCCGCTGGAGACCAGCCCGTTGAGAGCGTTCGCCTGCTGCAGGTAGTGCGCGGGGACGATCTGCGGCAGCAGACCGAAATAGGCCGGCCGGAAGAACGCTTCGCCGGCCCCCATGGCCACCTGCAGCAGGACCAGATGCCAGATGCGGGCCTGACCGGACAGCAGCAGCGCCGCCATGCCCACCTGCGCCGCCGCCCGCACCAGGTCGGCGACGAGCATGACCAGCCTCCGCGGCAGACGATCGGCCCAGACGCCGCCGAAGAGCAGCATGACTGCCAGGGGAACGAGATAGGCGGCTTCGACGATCCCGATATCGGTCGCCGAGCCACCGATCGAAAGCACCGCGAACGGCAGGGCGACCACGCTCAGCAACGTGCCCACCACCGAGATCGCCTGTCCCAGGAAGAGCAGGCGGAACTGTCGCTCGTGCAGCGGCGCCAGCGACGCCTGCGACCAGCTCACCAGCGCTCACCTGCCGGACGAAGCGGTGCGACGGACGCCACGTTCATGGACGACCGCTCTGCCGACAGGCATGCTTTCGGACGGCGGCTCTGCGGGCGGCGTGCTCGCGAAGACATGCGCACCTCGGTGAGGGTACTGCGGGATCGTCTGAAGCGGCCGTCGTCTCGTCGGCCGACAAAACGACGGCGAGATGGGTGTCAGTCTACGCTGTCGGGGGCGGAAGGCCGATCCTGGCCCCGCCCCGGCGCCGTCTCACGGAGGTCCTCGCCCTCGCCGGCTGCGGCCGGTCCCTCCAGTTCGGCTGCTTCGGCGAGATCGATCCCGGACATCGTCGTCACCGGGGGATTGTCCGACCCGGCAGGCCCGGCCGCGCCGCCAGAGGACCGACGAGAGAGGTCCACGACCCGCTTCGGCGCCGCCGCGTCGACATCCTCCACCGCCGCCTGCGCCGCCGCGGCGTCGGGATCGCCGCCCCGCTCCGCGATGGCGCCGGACGCTGCCGCTCGCCTCGCCTGCCGCGCTTCCTGCAGCTCGGCGTTCACGGCCACCCCATAGAGCAGGGCCAGATTGAAGAGCCAGAGCCACATCAGGAAGACGATCACCGCGGCCAGCGAGCCGTAGATCCGGCCGTACTGGCTGATCGAATCCAGATAGACGCCGAAGCCCCACGACGCGAGCCCCCACAACGCCACGCTCAAGACGATCCCCGGCAGGACCCGCTTGAAGGTGAGCCTGTCCCAGTACGGTCCGGCGCTGAAGAGGATCGACAGCAGGAGCGCCGCGCCGATCGCGAACAACGGCCAGCGGATCGTCGACCAGACGTCGAGTGTGCCTCCCAGCGCCGCGATCTGTCTGCCGACCCACGCGGCGGCGTTCTCGGTAAGGCCGACGGTCGCCAGCGCGAGGACCAGCACGATCGCCACCAGAAGGGCCACGCCCATCCGCAGCAGCAGACGGGGGAAGTACTTGCGTCGCTCCTGTACCCGGCGCACCTGGTTGGCGGCCCAGCCGAAGGCGCCAACGTAGCCCGAAGCCGACCAGATGACGAGGACGATGCCGATGCCGAAAATGAGCGACGAGCCGCCGCGACTCTTCACGACGCTCTCCAGCGGACCGCGCACGGTCTCGACCACGTAGTCGGGCGCGAACTCCTCCAGCGTCGTGAGGAACTCCTGGACCGAGGACGGGAAGTCAGCAAGCCGGCTGATCAGGGCGATCACCAGCAGCAGGAGCGGATAGACCGACAGCATGGCGTAGAAGGCAAGCGTCGCCGCCAGGTTGGTCCCGCCGGTATCCCACATCCGGCGCCCCGCCTGCACGACGATGCGTCCGTTCTGGACGGCGCGGGCCTTCACCCATGCGAGGAGCGTGCGCATGCTGGGCCGGTTCTTCGCCCTGCGTCGCCCGCAACCTGCCCCCGCGCAGCGACGCCGCCGCCGGCCCCGCCGGCGACTGCGGCCTGCACACACCGGCTCCTGGGCCGGCCGTCAGTCGAAGAGGTCCCGCCGGGCCTTGCGCCACGTCCCGACGGCGCTGCTGCCGGCGAGGTACACGGAGAGGACGAGGAAGATGGCGGCGCCGCTGCCGGCGGCCGAGAAGGCACGCCAGTCGGCCGCCGCGAGCTGCTGCGCGCCGAGCACCGTGCCGCCGAGGCCGATGACGAGCGTAGCAGCCCAGGCCGGCCACCAGGTCGGACGCGAGCGCAGGACCATCACGGCGGCGGCGACCAGCGCTGCCACCATGACCGCGAAGAAGACCGCCGCCAGGATGAGGACCCAGTCGGCGCTGCCGGTGGCGCCGGCCGGCCCACGCAGCTCCTTGACCGTCTGCACCACCAGAGCGACGCAGGCGACGGCGCCGACCCCCAGGGGCAGCGCGGCCAGGATCAGCAGGAGCGTCCGCCCGATGGGCCGACGACGACTCCGGGGCCGGAGGGGACCACCCGGCAACTCACCGAAGCGGGTGCCGAGGATGCCGCCGAGGCCCTTGCCCGCCGTGCGCTTCTGCGAAGCTGGGCTCCCCTTGCCCTGCTCAGTCATGCCGCCTGCTCATGCGGTGCCCTCCCCCGGTCCCGGCTCAGCGCGTCTGCACGTGCGGGAGCAGCTTGTCGAGCCACTTCGGCAGCCACCAGTTCCAATCGCCGAACAGACGCATCGCGGCCGGCACGAGAAGGATGCGGATGATCGTCGCATCAATGGCCACAGCCATCGCCAGACCAAGACCGAGCGCCTTGGTCACGATGATGCTCGTGAAAGCGAAGGCGCCCCCGACGATCACGATGATCATCGCCGCGCTCGTGATGATACGCCCCGTCCTGGCCAGACCGAGGCCGACGCTCTCCACGTTATCGTGCGTCTCGAGCCAGTACTCGCGGATGCGGGTCAGCAGGAAGACCTCGTAGTCCATCGACACGCCGAATAGGACGCAGAACAGGATGACCGGCAGAGTGGCCTCCACCCAACCCGGCGCCTCGAAGTCAAGCACGCTGGAGAAGTGCCCCTCCTGGAACACGAAGACGAGGGCGCCGAAGCTCACGAAGATCGACAGCGCGTTCACCACGACGGCCTTGAGCGGCAGCAACAGGCTGCGAAGCATAACCAGGAAGACGAGTGAGGTGGCGACGATCACGTAGAGGATCACCCACGGGAAGCGCCCGTACAGGCCGTCGAGGAAGTCGTTGAGGCCCGCCGCCACACCGGCGACCCAGATCGTGGTGCCGGCCGGCGGCTCCAGTTCGCCGAGCTTGAGCGCCAGCTCGCGGGACTGCGGCGCGTTGTCCTTCCATTTCGGCACCACCACGTAGAGCAGCGCCCCGGGTCCGGCGGTGGCGCTCATCATCGCCTTGATCTCAAGATAGGCGTCGCCGGACAGGCTGTCTTCCAGGCCACCGGTACCGATGGCCTCGCCGGCGAGCGCACCGAAGAACTCGGCCGGCGACCCGAAGCGACTCAGATCGGGTGGCGTGACGGCGCTCGAGACCTCGCTGACCCCGGGCTGACGCTTCAGCTCCTGCCCGAAGTTCCACAGCTTGATGATGTTGGTGAGCGCGAACGGCGACGACTCGTCGTCCCAGGTGACGAGGACGAGGATGCCGGTGGCCAGTGACGGATTGAAGCGCTCGTTGAGGATCCTGTCCCCCTGGCGAGCCTCGGCGGTGGGCGGCAGCACCTCGGATGTCGAGACACCGGTCTCCATGCGGAACGCCGGGACCGACAACGTGACGATGACCGCCGTGACGGCCACCATGATCCAGACCGGATGGCGCATGACCCAGGCCGACCAGCGCAGCCAGAACGTCCCCTCCGTGCCACGCGAACGCCAAAGCCGCAGCCGGTCGACACGGGGTCCGAGCACACCGAGCAGCGCCGGCAGCAGGGTCAACGCCACGACCACCGAGAAGAACACGACGAAGCAGCCACCCAGGCCCATGGAGCGCAGGGCCATGAACTGGAAGATGAGCAGGCCGGTGAGGCCGACCATGACGGCCAGGCCCGAGTAGAAGATCGACTGGCCGGCCCGCGAGACCGTGACCTCGACCGCCCTGGCCACGCTGTCACCGGCGCGCAGCTGCTCGCGAAAGCGTCCCACCATGAGCAGCGAGTAGTCGATGCCCACCGCCAAACCGAGCATGGTCGTCACGTTGAGCGTGTAGATAGACAGGTCGACGACGCGCGCGAACAGGAACAGGAAGCCGAGGGTGGTGCTGACCGCGACGATGCCGCCGATGATCGGCAGGCCGGCCGCCACCAGACTGCCGAACACCAGGACGAGGACGACCAGCGCCACCGGCAACGTGTAGTACTCCGCCCGCGCCGCATCCTCGGTCGAGACGGCCTCGATCTCCTCGAAGACGGCCGGCTCCCCGGTGATGTAGTGCTTCAGGCCGGTATCTCGCACGGCCGAACGGATGCGGGGCATCATGGCCTGCACCTTGTCGAACGGCTCGTCGAAGGCCAGGATGGCCACCGAGGCGCGTCGATCCCGCGACACCAGGTTCGGGTCGCGCACCGAGGCGAACGTCTCGACCCGCTGCAGGTAGGGGAACTCGCCCGGGACGAATCGCGAGAGCGCCTCCTCCTGCAGCTCGATGAACTCGTCGCCGCGGGCGTCGAGGTCGTCGCTCTCGAAGACGACGTAGAGGGCGGACTCGCCGAGCGTGAGGTGTCTGTTGGCCTCCTTGAGAGCCATATCGGAGGGCGAGCCGGCGATCGAGAAGCCGCCACCCTGGAGCACGTTCTGCACATGTGTGGCGCCGTAGATGCCGAACGGCAGCACCACCACCCAGACGGCGATGATGTACCAGCGACAGCGATATGTGAACCGGCCCAGCGCAGCGAACATGATGCCCGGCGACCTCCCCTTGCCGTGTGGGCTCCACACCCCACAGACGGAGCTCCGCACGATGGCTCCAACCTATATCACACGCGTCGCCCGCCCGACGAGCGACCGGGCATCCCGGGCGGGAGAGAAGCTTCGCCACGGCAGCGTGCCCCTCGGCGGCACCGCGGCACGACCCGGTCCGGCGTTAGAATGGTGGTGCCCGAAGGCCGGACGGCAGCCGCCGCGCGGCCGCAGCACCCGACGGCGGACGGGAGGAGCATGACATCCGACACCGACCGGCACGGCCCCGAAGGTCGTGGTGACCCGCCCCTCCTCATGGTCCTCGGCACCCAAGGCTGGATCCCCACGCCACGACGAGGCACCACGTGTCTGGCCTATCGCGACGGGCGCACGTTGCTGGTACTCGACGCCGGCACCGGACTCGGTCACTTCCTGCGACCGCCGGCCGCCACACTGCTCGACGGCGTCGACGAGGTGCATCTGCTGCTCACGCACTACCACCTCGACCACACCGTCGGCCTCAGCTACGTGTCCGCGGCCTTTCCCGGCCGCCGCGTCATCGTCCACGTCCCGGAGGCCGCGGTCAACGGGATCGAGCCGCCGGACGGTGTGCCGTCCCTCATCCGGCCGCCGTTCTTTCCCGAAGCGTGGGCCAGGCAGAAGCACGTTAGCCTGACCACCGTGTGCGCCGGCGAGAACGACATCGCCGGACTGCGCGTGATGGTGCGGGCTCAGTCTCACGCCGACGTCAGCGTCGCGTACCGGATCGTGGACCATTTCGTGCTGGCCACCGACACGGTGTACGACGAAGCCACGGCAGCCTTCTCCGCCGGGGCCGAAGTGCTGATCCACGAGGCCTGGATCGACGGCAAGGAAGAGGACGAGCCCGGCCGGGAGGACTTCGTCCGTCGCGCCTACTCATCGCACACCTCGGCGAGACAGGCCGCGCGGCTTGCTGCGCGGGCCAGGGTCGACGAGCTGCTCCTCGTGCACCTCAACCCGCTGTTCGCTGAGGACTACTACGCCGAGCAGGGACGGTCGGCGAGGGCGATCTTCCCGCGCACCACCGTGCCCGACGATCTGCATGTGCGTGAGCTTGCCCGCTACTGACGATACGCGGGCGCAAGGAGGCCCGGCAGCACCATGCTGAGAGGCAGATCGAAGCTGTTCTGGACGCTGGTGGCGCTGGTCGCGGCCCTGGTCGTCTTCTACCTGCCCTCGCTGGTGGCCTATCGGTATACGGCCGGGAGCCAGAACGCGAGCTTCCTCACGCACCCGTGGCGGAGTTGGCAGTTCCTGGTGGCGGGCCTCACCGTGCCCGGCGATTCGCGTCTCAAGACCTCCGGCGCCGCGTATCAGGAGGCCGACCAGCTGTTCCGCGGCAGCGACTTCGAGGTCGTGGCAGCGCGGCTCCTGTACCTGCCCCCGGGTGATGCCTACACGTTCGAACCGCTGCCCGATGGTGCCGACCTCACAGGCCTCACCGCCGACCGCGATCAGACGGCGACGATCGTGCCGCCGTTCCGCTTCATCTGGCAGATCGAGGGCAGTGTGCGGCGCAGCGGCCAGGACCTGGTCATCGCCATGCTCGACTACCGCAGCGGGGACGTCCTCTGGGACGTGCGGGAGGAGCTGCCCAAGTAGCCGGCGCAGCCACTACCCCCCGCACATTGCTGCCACATCTCGCAGAGACGAGAAAACCTCCCACTGGACACACCGTCTCCGCTGCGCTAGCATGCACCCGTTCATCTACCGATGGCGCGCGGCTGTAGCGCCCAACGGGAAGCCGGTGCAAATCCGGCACGGTCCCGCCGCTGTGACCGGTCGCGACCGTCGCGGTCTCCTTTAGGAGAGCCACTGGGCAGAGGCCCGGGAAGGCAGCGACGGCCAGGGAATCGACCGGAAGTCAGAAAACCGAGCGAGCCGCTTACGCGAAGCTGCTTCCCACGCGGATGGGGGCTCTGTTCATCCCGAGCCTTGCCGGACCCCGTTGCGGAAGCGACGGGGTCCTTTCTTTCGGGCAGCTTCGCGAAGCAGGGGGGAGTGCGACCGGCGCCGGAAAGGAGGATCCGTGAGGAAGCGGATGTCCGTGTCACTGGCGTTGGGGCTCGTCCTGTTGACTGTGCTCCTGGCCGCACCGGCGGCGCTCGCCGCCGAGACCAGCGTCAGAATCGAGGCCAAGGGCTTCACCGCCCTGCCGCAGACGTGGGTCGACGAAGCCGCCGGAGGCGGGACCTACTACGACAGCGAGGGGACCGAGTACACCTCGACGGAGGCCACCGCTTTCGGAGCGACCGCGCTCGCCACCGAGATGGCCGGCGTCACCTGGGATTTCGACGTCTTCGGCATGGGTCCGTTCGTCGGCTGGTTCTCCCGTCAGGCCATGGACCCGGTGACCTTCGCCGACTGGTGGTCGTTCGCCGTCAACGGGTACAACTCGCCCCTGGGAGCCGCCAACCTGCCGAGCGTCGCTGATGACGACTATCTCTGGTTCCAGAACCCGGACAACACGTTCTCGAAGCCGAGCACACTGCTCGTCATCGACGGCTCGCCGGTGCGCGCCCTGACACCCGGTCAGGCCCTGAACCTGACGATCAAGGGTGACGAGCTCGCCAAGGTCAACAGCCAGGCCGACGCCACTCGGTTCGGCATCAGCGATCCGAGCATGATCCAGACGCCGGACCAGTTCCCCGAGGTCGGCGGCGCGACCGTCTACGTCGGCAACCGGGCCAGCGTCCTCACCGGCTCGCGGTCCAAGGGTCTCAAGCTGATGGGCGCCAAGGTCAAGTTCAAGGCCAGGCGCTCCAACAAGCGGCTCGCGCTGCCCGAGCTCGGCAACGGCACGTACTACGTCTGGGCTGAGAAAGCCATGGACGGCACCGTCTACGCACGCTCTGACACGGTCATCGTCAGCGTCGGCGACAAGCCGGAGTTCAGCAGCGTGAAGGCCGCACCGAAGAAGTTCCGGCGCAATCGTGCCCTGACGGTGCAGTACAAGCTCAACAAGGCCGCCCGGGTCCAGTGGTGGATCAAGAGCGGCAGCACGGCGCTCGCCCGCGGCTGGAAGGAGCATGCGAGCGGCGGCCGGCAGGGCTTCACCTGGACCGGCAGGACAGGGAAGCGGGTCGGCACGCGAGTCACGGTCTATCTGAAAGCCTGGGACGACTGGGGCCGTGTCTCCACGATCAAGAAGCTCAACGTCAGCGTCCGCAAGTAGTCGCAACGCCTGCGACGAGCCGGCACCCGGCGGTCCCTTTCACGCCCGCCGGGTGCCGGCCTGCGACGAACATCAGAAGACGTCCCTGTTGGATGACAGAGGGCACCGGCATGGAGACCAGACGATGACAAGAGATCGACGCTGCAGGGGCGTGCGAGTGAGCGGCCGAGTCCCCCCGATTCCCGCGGTCGCACCCAGCGCGCGCCCCTGGAGCGTTGGCCTGCGCCGTCTGCAGCTCCGGATCCGACGCGTCATCGTGCCGGTGCGGCAGTCGTGGCCTGGGGCCGCAGCTGCTGTGCCCCGATCGGCGGCCTTGCCGGCGGCCCTGGTGATCCTGGTCATGCTGCTCGTGTCGGCGACCGGCTGCGCCGGTGTCCGCAGCGAGGATGACGGGACCGCCGCGCCTTCTTCGTCGACCGTCCGCGATGCCCCGCCCGGCGCCGCGCCGGTACCGTCCGACAAGCTCAGGCTCGTGATATCGACCGGTTTCGGCGCCGGAGTCCTGCGTGACGTTCTGATCGACTTCCAGGACGGCAGCGATGTGATGGAGGTCCTGGCCGCTCAGGCCGAGGTCAAGACGGCCTACGGTGGTGGCTTCGTGAACTCCATCGACGGCATCGAGAGTACCTTCGGCGCCACCGGCGAGCCCCGGGACTGGTTCTACTGGGTCGCCGGCCGGATGGGACAGGTCGGCGCCGCCGACCAGCGCCTGACCGGCGGTGAGACGATCTGGTGGGACTACCACGCCTGGCAGGGTTCGGGTTCCGTGCCGGTGGTGCTGCAGGCCTTCCCGGATCCCTGGACGGACGCCCCGTTGGCGCTGCTCGCGGAGAGCGGAGCCGATCCGGTCGCGGCGTGGGCCACCGCCCAGGGACTCGACGTCGATGCCGCTCGACCCCTGTCCCCGCTGCCGGCCGGCTCAGCGCTGGTCGTGGCCGCGACCGCGGAGCTCGGGGCGGACACGTGGCTTGCCGAGATGCTGGATCGAGGCGCGCAGGCCGGTGTCTTCGTCGCGATCGACGGCCCGGCCTTGCTGGCTCTCGACCACGCCGGCACGCCACGCGGCGACCTCGACGCTGCCTTGCTCGGCGCAGCGCATCCCGAGGATGCCGAAGCGGCGCTGCTGATCCTCGTCGGCCGCGACCCGCAGGCCATCGGCACGCTCATCGACAGACTCGGCAGCGGGATCCCGGGCGACTACGTGGCGATCGGCCTTCGCGGCGACGAGCTCGTGCGCCTTCCGGAACGGGCCGGCGGAGAAGACTGACGTGTCTCCAAGCACAGCACAGCAGGGACGCACCGCCGCGGTGGGACCGGGCGGCCGGCCGGCGACCGGCGGTGCCCGTCGCGAGCGCTGGGCAGGGCGACCGCCCACCCACGGCCTGGCCGCCGCTCAGCCCGCGGCCGCACTGGCCGGCATCGCCGCTCTCATGGTGGCGTCGATCGTGATCGCCAACCCCATCCAGGTGGCCGTCGTCCTCGGGATCATCCTCCTGGTCCTCGTCCTCTCGCGTCGCATGCACGCTGCCTGGCCGTACCTCCGTTTCGGCCTCTACATCACCGTCTTCCTGTTCATCGTGAATCCTCTGGTCAGCCAGGCGGGGCTCGACGTGCTCTGGGAGACCGAGCTCGGGCCGCTGCACATCGTCATCTCCATCCAGGGCGTCTACTTCGCCGTCGGCATGGCGGTCAGACTGGTCGCCGTCGTCGCCGCCTTCGCCCTCTACACCACACTGCTCGACCAGGACGAGCAGCTTGCCATCATGAGCCGCGTGTCCTTCCGTTCCGGTCTGGTGGTCTCACTGGCGACGCGCATGTTCCCGGTGCTCTCACGGGATGCGGCGCGGATCTCCGACGCTCAGCGCGCACGCGGCGTGGAGCTCGACCGCGGCAGCTGGCGAGACAAAGCGACTCGGCGCCTGCCGCTCCTCGGGGCGCTGATCTCGCGCAGTCTGGAGCGTGCCACCGACATCGCCGAGTCGATGGAGGCGCGGGGCTATGGACGTCCCGGCCGGCGGGCATGGCGCCGGGGGCGCCGCTGGCGGACGGCCGACGTGCTCATCGTGTTGTGCGCCGCGGCCGCCGTCGCCGCAGTCCTTGTTGGGCTGGCGACCGGGATCGCGTCGTTCAACTACTTCCCGCTCACCGATGACCCCTTCCCGGATCTCAGCGATCCGTCGTGGCTCGTCACGGCCGTCGCGCTGGCCGCAGCGACACTGCTCCTGCCGGGCGCCGTCGACACACGTCTCGCGATCCGCCGGCGAGCCCACGACGCGACGCTGAAGCGACCGTCAGCCGGTACTCCACTGCAGGCGTCAGAGCCGTGATCGACTCCATCGCCCGACTCGACCACGTCACCTACACCTACCCGGAGCGGCAGGCGCCCGCGCTCCGGGACGTGACGCTCACCCTGCGACCGGCGGAGGTCGTCCTCGTGATCGGTGGGTCCGGCAGCGGCAAGTCGACGCTTCTGCGCGCGCTGTGCGGGCTGGTCCCTCACTTCCACGGCGGTACCTTCTCCGGGCACGCGGTGGTAGCCGATCAGGACACCCGCACCACTGAACCGCGTGACCTCGCCGAGCATGTCGGCATGGTGTTCCAGGACCCGGAGAACCAGGCCGTCATGGTCAGTGTGGAGCGCGAACTGGCGTTCGGCCTCGAGAACCTTGGGCTGGCGGGCTCGGCGATCTCGCGGCTTGTCGAGGAGTCGCTGATCTCTCTCGGCCTCTCGCGGCTGCGGCACGCGGAGCTGGCGACCCTCTCCGGCGGAGAGCTGCAGAAGGTGGCCCTGGCCGCCGTGCTGGCGATGCAGCCGCAGCTTCTGCTGCTCGATGAACCGACCTCCCAGCTCGATCCGGTCAGCTCCGAGGACCTCCTCGCCGCCGTCCGACGGTTGTCGGAGGACACCGGCTCGACCATCGTGCTCGCCGAGCACCGCGTGGAACGCTGCCTCTACCTGGCGACACGCGTGCTCTACATGGAGGACGGAGCCATCCGCCAGGACACCGACCCGCAGAGCTTCGCCGCGTGGGCCGCCCGGGGCCGCCGGGAGCTGCTGCCGCCGGTGGCGCGGCTGTTCGCCGGCCGGCTCAACGGAGCAGCGTCCGCCGACGACCTTGTCGCGCTCCCCATGACGGTCAAGGATGCGCGGCGCAGACTGGCGCTCGACGAGACGGACGTTCTCGTCTCTGCCGATGTCCGCGACGCCGCCCCGGTCGCGCCCGCGACCGCCGCGGTCCCGGCGCCGGGACCGGCCTCGTCCTCCCGCCGGGCACACCGGGGGCGGCCGGCGGCCGCGGTGGAGGTCCGACACCTCACAGCGGGCTATCCACCCGATCGCCCGGTCCTCGACGAGGTCGACCTGGCGTTGTGGCCGGGCGACCTGGTGGCGGTGATGGGGGAGAACGGTGCCGGCAAGTCGACCCTGGTCCGTCACTTCAACGGCATGGCCAGGCCTCTCACCGGCAAGGTCTTCCTCGGCGGGACCGAGGTGACGTCCATGTCCGTCGCCGAAGCGGCACGCACCTGTGCCTTCCTCGGCCAGAACCCCGGCGCCTACTTCGTACGGGACAGCGTGGCCGATGAGCTCGACTTCTCGTTCGCGGCGCTGGGCATCGCGTCTGCCGAGGCCGAATCGACGAGGTCGATGCTGATCTCCGATCTCGACCTCGTGGCGCTGCTCGACCGCGACCCGCGTGATCTGTCCGGCGGCGAGCGGACCCGCGTAGCGCTGTCGATCGTCTCCTGCGGCGATCCTGCGGTCGTCGTGCTCGATGAGCCGACACGCGGCATGGACCCGACGCACAAGAACGACCTTGCCGCCCTTCTGCGTCGCTGGGCGAACGCCGGCCGCTGCGTGGTGGTGGTCACGCACGACGTGGAGTTCGCGGCCCGTACCGCCGACCGCGTCGTGGTGCTCGGAGACGGCGGCGTGCTGGCCGACGCCCCGGTGCGCGAGGCGCTGCACGGCTCGCTCTTCTTCTCGACGCAGATCAACCGGCTCCTGCGCCGTGAGCTGCCGGGCGCGCTCACTGAAGACGACGTCGTCTGGACGGCCTCGTGAGCCGGGACACGGGATACGGTGGGGGCATGGCTGCAGCGGCCGCCCCGGCGGCGCTCCGCGGTGGCGTTGCAGCGACGCTGGGGGACGAGACTGCGACGCCACCTGACGCCGCCTCGGCAGCCGTAGCCGCCGCCGACCGCGAGGGCCGGCCATCATCGAGCGCTTCGCGGTGGCGGATCGCATCGTCCGACCGATCGCCGGCCGGTGTGGCCGTCGTCGTCGCGTCCGCCGGCACGGTCGCCGGTCTGGTCGTCTGGACGATCATCGATCCCGGCGGCGTGAACTGGGGCGCCGTATCGTTCGGCCTCGTGGCGGCCGTGGTAGCACTCGGCGTCGCCTTCTACGGCCTGCGCGCCGTGCCGGCCCAGGAGATCGCCATAGTCGCCGCCGTCGCCGCACTCGCCACGGCGGGACGCATCCTCTTCGCCTCGCTGCCCAACTTCAAGCCGGTGACCTTCATCGTCCTGGTCGGCGGCATCGGGTTCGGGCCCAGTGCCGGCTTCATGATCGGAGCCACCACGGCGCTGGTGTCCAACTTCTTCTTCGGCCAGGGGCCCTGGACGCCCTGGCAGATGGTCGCCTGGGGCGCGGTCGGGTTCGCCGGCGGCCTGATGGGCCGGCATGGCCGGCGACCCGGTCGCTGTGAGCTGGCGATCGTCGGTGGAGCCCTTTCGCTGGCGTTCGGCTGGTTCATGACGCTGTGGATGTACATAACGTTCTCTGCCCACACCTGGCCGGCGTTCCTCGCGCTCTACGCCCAGGGCGCCTTCTTCGACGCCGCTCATGTAGCCGCCACCGTCCTCTGCGCGCTCCTCTTCGGCCCCCAGGCCGTGAAGATCGTGACCCGTTACCGCACCCGCACACGGGTGCGGCTCCTCGACGATCCAGTCAACGACCAGAAGGAGGCGACATGCCGGCGAAGCGCTTCGTCGCACTGATGCTCTGCGCTGCCGCGATCGCTGCGGCCCTGCCTCTCACCCTGACGGCCGCCGCGCCCCCGGACGCGACAGCCCTGCCGTCCACCTCGACGGCGGTCAAGAAGGCGCTCGGGTACCTCAAGAGCCGGCAGACCAGGTCCGGAGGCTTCAGCGCCAAGGGGATGAGCCAGTCGGCCGCCACGCCCTGGGTGCTCATGGCCGTCCGCGCCGCCGGACAGGATCCCGCCAAATGGAGGCGCGCGGGAGGCAAGACCCCCATCCAGTACCTGCAGGGACTCGATATCGAGCGGCTGGCCCTCGGCACGACGCCCAAGAACCCGGCCGCGACGTACTCCAAGTTCATCCTCGCCTATAAAGCGGCGCGCAAGGCCAGTCTGATCCGACGCGCCGGCACGAAACGGGTCGACCTCGTCGGTAAGCTGCTCGACTACCAGGATCCCGGCGGCCGGTTCACGACCGCGGCCGACGGCAAGGGCAGCTACGCCGCCATCAGCACGACCACCTATGCCATCCTCGCCCTCAAGGCGGCCGGGCGTGCATCGGACGCCCGCGCCAGAGCGGTGCAGTGGCTGCGGACACAGGCGCACGGCAACGGCGGCTTTTCGTGGAACCCCGGTGGCAGCCCCGACGTCGACTCCACCGGCGCCGCCATCCAGGCGCTCAGGGCCGGCGGCGTCAGCAGCTCCTCCGACGTCATCCGTGACGCACTCAAGTTCATGAAAGGCAAGCAGCAGGGCAACGGCGGTCTCCCCTACGACTTCGGTGGCTCTGTCGTCGAATCGAGCGTCCTCGCCATACAGGGCATCGTCGCCGCCGGCCAGGACCCGACGAGCTCCTCCTGGCGCAAGAACGGCAGCTCTCCCGTGTACTACCTCCGCACCATGCAGGCCAAGGACGGCTCCTTCTACCACCTCGGCCGCATCTCGGCCACGCCCCTTCTTGCGACGTCCTACGCCGTGATGGGGCTCAAGATGAAGAAGCTGCCGCTGTGACGGTGGCTCACCATCCGGCGGCGTCACGACGACCCGGCTTCACCGACTCACGACGGGAGGATCAGTGACCGACATGCGGACACCACCGGGCGCTGAGGTGGGGGGACCCGGCACCAGTGAGAACGCCGGCAGAGGCTACGTCCACCTCTACACAGGCGATGGGAAGGGCAAGACCACGGCCGCCGTCGGTCTGGCGGTGCGGGCCGCCGGGCACGGCAAGCGCGTCTACGTCGGCCAGTTCATGAAGGGGCGTCCGTACGGCGAGAACCTCGAGCTCAGCGACCACCCGCTGATCACCGTCGAGCAGTACGGGGAGCCCGACTGCATCAGCATCGAGCAGGTCGACGAGCATCACCGCGAGCTGGCGCGCAGTGGTCTGCGCAGATCTCGTGAGGCTCTGCTGGAGGGCGACTATGACGTCGTCGTCTTCGACGAGATCGACGTCGCCATCTGGTTCGGCCTGCTCTCGGTGGACGACGTGCTGGACATCGTCACCCGCAGGCCGTCGCATGTCGAGCTCATCATGACCGGCCGCCAGGCACCGGCGGCGCTCGTCAAAGCGGCCGACCTCGTCACCGAGATGCGTGAGGTGAAGCACTACTACCGTGACGGCGTGCTGGCACGAGCGGGAGTCGAGTACTGACCTGCCGCGGACCCTTGCGGCCGACCTGACGGCACGGACGCGAAGATCACGTCCGGCCCGCAGTGAGCGGCCTCGGTGGCGACGCCGGGCGCGACTCCGGCGACCGGCGCGCTTCAGCCGTCCAGGCGCCGCAACAGCTCGACAAGCCGTTCCAGCTCGCGCCGGTCCTTGAAGGCGATCTCGACGCGACCGCCGCGCGCTCCGGCGCGTATGCGGACCGGCGCTTCAAAGAGCCCGTAGAGCTCGTCGCAGAGATCGTCAAGGTAGGCGTCGGCTGCGGCTGCGCCGGTCCGACCCTGGGGCGCGGCATCGCTCTCGCAGAGCCTGCGCACGAGGGCCTCTGTCTGACGCACGGTCAGCCCCTGCTTGACCACCAGCCGTGCGACCCGCCGGCGCTCACCGTGGTCGGGGAGGCCCAGAAGCGCGCGGGCATGGCCTTCACTCAGCACGGCTTCCTCGACCATCTCCTGCACGTCGTCGGGCAGCTCGAGAAGGCGGATGGTGTTGGTGACCGCCACGCGGCTCTTGCCGACCAGCTCGGCGATCCGCTCGTGTGTGAGCCCGAACTCGTCGGCGAGCGCCGCGTACGCGTGCGCCTCTTCGATGCCGTTCAAGTCCTGACGAGCTACGTTCTCGGCCAGTGCGATCTCGAGAGAAGCCACGTCGTCGACGGTCCGGACGACCGCGGGGATCGTCTTGAGCCCCGCCAGGCGCGCCGCCCGCAGGCGGCGCTCGCCGGCGATCAGCTCGAAGCGGGGTCCGGTCACGCCGCCGTCCACGACCTCGGCGTCCGTGCCGGCGTCTCTTTCGGCTGTGAGCGGCCGCACGACGACCGGCTGCACCACACCGAGGTGGCGGACCGACTCGGCGAGCTCGTGGAGCTCGTCCTCGTCGAAGACGTGGCGCGGCTGACGACGCGACGCGATCACCTCTTCGACGGGTATCTCCCGCAGCATCCCGTCGTTGCGCTCTCCGATCAGGGCAGTGAGCCCTCGGCCCAGTGCTTTGCTAGACGCCACGGGTGACGACCTCCTTGGCCACATCGAAGTACGCCTCGCAGCCGGTGCAGTGCGGATCGTACCGGCAGATCGGCAGGCCGTGACTGGGCGCCTCACTGAGGCGCACGTTGCGTGGCACGACGGCCTCGAAGACGTGGGCGCCGAGGTGCTCGCGGACCTCGGCGGCGACCTCACGGCTCAGGTTGGTGCGTCCGTCGAGCATGGTGATGACTATGCCCAGCATGCGCAGATCCGGATTGAGGCGCTCGCGCACCCGGGCGACCGTGTCCAGCAGCATCGCGAGTCCCTCGAGTGCGTAGTACTCGGCCTGCACCGGGACCAGGACCTCGCGCGCCGCGGTCAAGGCGTTGACGGTCAAGATGCCCAGCGAGGGCGGGCAGTCGATGAACAGGAAGTCGTAGGCGGCATCAAGGCGCGTCAGAGCGTCGGCCAGCAGGTACTCGCGGCGGTCCTCGCCGGCCAGCTCCACATCGGCCGCCGCCAGGTCCGCGGAGGCGGGCACGAGGTGCAGGCCGTCGATCCCGGTCTGCGCGGTGACATCGAGGAAGTCGGCCTCTCCGGACATGAGACCGTAGACCGATCGGCGGCGGTCGGGAGCATGCACCGCGAGGCCGCTGGACGCGTTGCACTGGGGATCGAGGTCGATCAACAGCACACGCTGGCCGGCTTCGGCCAGACACGCCGCAAGATTGACCGCGGTCGTGGTCTTCCCGACGCCCCCTTTCTGGTTGGCGACGGTGATGCTCCGCGGCTGCGCGACCCCCTTCATGCACGCCATGATAGCCGCGCCCTCGGGGGCCAACAACCGACCTCGTCGGGCACGCCGACGGGTCGGCGCAGGCGACCGGCGGGCCGTTCCCGGCCTGCGCCGGGGCGATGCGGCGGGCAGCCCTGTGCCGTCGACGCGAGGGCCTGATCGCAGATCACGAGCCCAGCGGCCGGCGGCGAGCCAGCCCGGCCCGACGTGGCAACCAGGGAGGCGTCGGCGCCGCCTTCCGCAGCACCACCGCCACCGATCGGTCGAGTGGCGAGCGTGTCAGCGGCACGGTCCGGCCGGACGTGAAGCCACACGCGTCGGCGGCGCCGGCTGCGCCGGCAGATTCCTCGTCGGCGCGCGGCGCGCTCGTGCACACCACCAGATGGCCGCCGAGCATCAGCAGCGGGGCGGCAAGCTCGACCAGCGTGGCCAGCGGACCGACCGCCCGGGCCAGGACGATCCCGTGGACCTCGCGTGCACCGGCCCGCGTCGCCAGATCCTCGCTGCGGGAACAGACCACCTGCACGCGGCTCTCAAGGCCGGTCAACGCCACGGCATGACGCAGGAACGCGCACTTCTTGCCGACCGAGTCGAGCAACGTCATGTGGATCCCGGGCACGGCCAGCGCCAGCGGCAGGCCGGGAACACCGGCTCCGGAGCCCAGATCGAGCCAGGCGCTGCCGGGCGCGACACGTGCGGCGCGCACCTCGTCGACGGCCAGCAGCGCCAGCGAGTCGCCCACGAGCGTGTCGACGATCTCCGCCCGGTCGCTGAGACCGGTGATGTTGCCGGCACGCCAAGAGACGACGGCGTCGACGTATGCCGCCAGCGCGTCCCGAGCGGGCTCAGACAGACCGGCGACCTCAGCGAGATTCTCCAGTGTGGCCATGGCCCGACGACTGTAGCACGGTCGAATCGCCGACTGCGGAGCAGGAAGAGCCCCAGCCGGGCTGCGGAGTCGCTCCGGCGACGAAAGGTGCGACTCAGGCGTCGCGCAGCTTGGTCAACGTGAGGCTGGTGCCACCGTTGGCCGGCTGCTCGAGCAGGAACTCGTCGACGACCGCGCGGATGAGGGCGATACCCATGCCGCCCTCGCTGGCCACCACGGATCCGTCGGGCAGCGGCTCGGCCTTGCTGCCGCTCTCGTCGACGAAGCCCGCACCGTGGTCGCGGATCACCAGGACGACGCGATCGGCGCGCAGGTCGAACGAGACGTGCACGCTGGGGGCCGCGTGCTCCCCGTCGCGATAGGCGTGACGGATGGTGTTCGAGCAGGCCTCGGTGAGGGCCAGCTTGAGGTCGGCGACGGCTTCCTCGGAGTACCCGCCGTCGCGCAGCATGCCCGCCAGGGCCAGCCGGCACAGCACCACATACTCGGCCTTGGCCGGGATCTCAAGAGTGACGAGACCGTTCATCGGCGGCCATTCTACGTTGCCGGGGCGCGACGGCGCCATCGCCGCCTCAGTCCGACCCCTCGGTCCCTTCGCCGGGGGGCGTCCCGCTGCCCGATTTGACGGTCGAGCGGATGTTGAGATCCGCTCCACACATCGCGCAATAGGTTCCCCGTATCTCCAGGTCTTCAATCGTGTACCCGGTGCGTCGCGCGACGAGCCTGCGACACTCCGGGCAGCGTGTGTTCTCGCCGTCGTGACCGGCCACATTGCCAACGTACACGAACTCGAGACCGGCCTTGCGGCCGATGTTCATGGCGCGCTCGAGCGTCCGCACCGGTGTCATGGGCAGATGCGCCAGCTCCAGGTAAGGGACGAACCGGGTGACGTGCCAGGGAGTCTTGGGTCCCAGCTCCGCGACGATCCAGCTCGCGATCCCGCGCAGCGTCTCGTCGTCGTCGTTGAGCGTCGGGATCACGTTGGTGACGATCTCTACATGACAGCCGTGGCGGTGCTTGGCCCGCACCGCGGCATCGAGGACCGGCTGAAAGTGCGGGACGCGGCAGAGCCGCTTGTAGACGGCGTCGGTGAAGGCCTTGACGTCGACGCGGTAGGCATCGAGGTGCGGCGCAAGAAGGTCGAGCGCCTCCGGCGTGATGTAGCCGTTGGTGACCATCACCGTGTAGAGGCCGTGCTTGTGCGCTGCGCGAGCACCGTCGAGCACGTACTCGAACCAGACGGTCGGCTCGTTGTACGTCCAGGCGATGCCGGCGCATCCGTTACGCTCGGCCAGCAGCGGCAGCTTCTCGACCGGCAGCTCGCGCAGATCGCGCGCGCTGGGACCGTCATCGCCGGTGTAGGACCGGGCATCGGCGTGGGCGATCTGCCAGTTCTGGCAGTGTGCGCACATGAAGGTGCAGCCGACGGTGCCCAGCGAGAGGACGATGGTGCCGGGGAAGAAGTGGAAGAGCGGCTTCTTCTCTATGGGATCGGCGGCGACGCTGATACTGCGTGCGTAGACGATGCTGTCGAGCACACCGTCGCGATTGAGCCGTGCCCGGCAGACGCCGGCCTTGCCGGGCGCGATATGACAGCGGCGCGGACAGACGCCGCAGACCACCGAGCCGTCCTCGCGGCGCTCGTAGAGCAGCGCCTCATGCCACACCTCACTCACGACGGACCTCCGTCCCACGACCGACCGTCCGTGTCCTGCGGCCACGCGAGATCGGCGACGCCGCGTCCCACGACCTCGAGGATGCTCTCGTGCAGGGCATCGTTCCCCGATACCACGCAGGCCATCTGATACTCGTGATCAGAGCCCAGGAGACGATGGTCGTCGAGCGGCCGTCCGTCGGCGTCGGTGATCGGCAGGCCGGCCTCCGTGCACAGAAGCCGGGCGGCGGCGAGGTCGTACGGCGAGTTGTTGAGCACCGCACCGTGCCCGACGCGGCGGAACTCGGCCTCCACGACGGGGTGGGCGGCGATGATCGCCGGGCCGATGTCCACGTACGCGTCGAGCTGCCCGGTCAGCACCCTGGTGATGGAGTAGGTGGCCGAGCCGATATCGAAGACTCCCCCGCCGACGCTGGAACGGTCGATGAGGTCGGCAAGGACCGTGGCCAGGACCACCGCCGGCCGGCCGCGGAAGCCGAGCGTCCAGAAGAGGCTATCGAGGTCGGTGCTGGGACTGGGCAGCAGCGGGATGGGCTCGCCGCCGGCCCGCCTCATCAGCAGCCCACCGCCTCGTTCGGCGGCGAACACGTCGCCGGACTTGATCTCCTGGACCACGCCGGCGACCACGTCGCCCATGGTCGGCGAGTCGAGGGCCGGCACGGCGGCGACGCTGACACACGCCATCTCGAAGCCGGCCGCCGCCGGCCGCGTACCGTCGATGGGATCGACGATGAGGACCATCTCCGGCTCGTCGGCACCCTGCAGACCGCGGTCCTCCGAGTAGCAGGCCCACGTCGGCAGATGTGCGGCCATGTGCTCCGCCAGGACCGCCTCGGCCCGCTCGTCGATGTCGAAGGTGACGTCGCCGCCGACGGCCTCGCCGGCGTGCTGCCGGGCAGCGTGCCGCCCGAGGTAGGGCAGGACAGCCGAGCGCACCAGGGCGCAGAGCTCCAGGAGCCGGGACATGGTCGGGGAGGGCACCTGCGGCTGTGTCGTCATCTCGGTCACGGTGCTCCTCTCAGATCACCCAGAGCACGCCGAGCTGCCGGTCCTCACGGAACACCACATGGGTATCGGCGCCCGGAGTCTGGCTCATGTGCCCTTCTGCCTCGGCTGTGCTGGGTCGCGCGCGACCATCCGGCGATCCATTCTACAGTGCTATCATCGAGCTCCAGATGCCACCACATGCCGTCATCGCCTATCCAGCCAACGGCAACCTGTACCTCAACATCACCAACCGGTGCTCCTGCGCCTGCACGTTCTGCCTGCGCGAGTTCACCTGCGAGGTCTACGGGTACGAGCTGCTGCTTGAACGCGAGCCTGCCGTCGAAGAGATCATCGCGGCCGTCGAGGATTCGCTCAGATGGGGGCCGGCTGCCCAGCTCGTCTTCTGTGGCCTCGGCGAGCCGACGCTGCGTCTGGACGCTGTGCTTGAGGTGACGCGCTGGGCAAAGGCTCACCGGCTGCCGACCAGACTCGACACGAACGGACTCGGCGCAGCTGTCGATCCCGCTCGCGACGTCGTCGCGGAGCTGGTCGGTGCGGGCCTCGACGCCGTCTCCATCAGCCTCAACGCCGCCGATCCGGCCGCCTACGAGGTCCTCTGCCGACCGCGGGTCCCCGATGCGCACGTCGCGGTCGTGGAGTTCGCTCGACGGTGCGTGGCCGCCGGCCTGGATACGACGCTGTCGGCGCTCGACGGGGTCGGCATCGACCTCGAGGCGTGCGCCGCACTGGCTGCCGACATCGGCGGGCGGTTCCGGGTGCGCGGCTGCGCTCTGCCGCCCGGATGGGTGCCGGTGCTCGGCGCGGAGGACCGTCTACACGGCACCGGCACGGAGGAGTGAGGAGAGGGTCGGGTCTGTCCGGTCGGCCGCTGCACGCATCGCGCATCCACGGAGGCAGCTAGGCACGGACAACGCGTCGTGAGACGATGTGTGCCGCTGAGCGACCCCGGCGCACGCGCGGCGCCGAGTACGCCGGCGAGCGTGGCCAGACCGAACGCCGACGCCCGCCGACAAGCCACGGGAGACGACATGGCGAAGGAAGCCCATCCCCGCATCCTGATCGTCGACGACGAAGAAGCGGTCCAGAAGCTGCTGGCGTTCCCCCTTCAGAAGGAGGGCTACGAGGTCGTCGTCGCCAGCGACGGACAGGAGGCGCTCGACCTCTTCGACGACCAGCACTTCGACCTCGTGGTCCTCGACATCATGATGCCGCGCGTCGACGGCATGGAAGTCTGCCGCCGGCTGCGCGCCGTCAGTACCGTCCCCATCGTCATGCTCACGGCCAAGGCCGACGAGTTCGACAAGGTGCTGGGCCTTGAGATCGGCGCCGACGACTACATCACGAAAGACAGGCTCAGCCTGCGCGAGTTCCGCAGCCGCATCCGGGCTCAGCTTCGGCGCGCCGAGATGGCGCGTCAGGCGCAGCTTCGGCCCGGCGATCTCATCAGCGTCGACGGCCTCGAGATCGACCTTCTCAAGCGCACGGTCACCGTCCACGGCGAGCGGGTCAACCTCACGTATATCGAGTTCGAACTGCTGCGCACCATGGCCGCCCACCCCGGTCGCGTCTATAGCCGGCAGCTCCTGCTGCAGCTTGCGTGGGGAGATTCGGAGTATCGTGATGAGCGCACCGTCGACGTGCACATCCGCCACCTGCGCGAGAAGATCGAGGCCGACCCGCGCAATCCGCAGTACATCTTCACCGTGCGCAACATCGGCTACAAGTTCCGGGAGACCTGACCCCGAGAGGGACCGCCGTGTTCGTCCTGCGCTCCGTCCGTAACTGGTTGACGCTGCTGTTCCTGGTCCTCACGGCCATGGCTGCCCTGGCTGTGTGGCTGTACGTCGTGCCGCCGCTGCGGACGCGTCTGGTGAACCAGAAGCTCACCGACCTCGGTGCCAGCGCTCCTCTCATCACCAAGAGCATCGAGCCGGTCCAGATCGTGGAGGGCCGCTTCTTCGCCGACCCGGTCGAGCTGCTTCCCAAGCTGGCGGCGATCGACCGGCGACTCAACGCCCGGCTGGTGGTCATCGCCGGGGATGAAGAGGTCATCGCCGACTCGCGCTCGGGCCAGGAGCCGCGCCTGGGCAACTACCCGATGATCGCCCGTGCGGTCCGCTCGGAGACGACGCAAGTGGGCACCGTCCGCAGCCGCGGCGAGGAGTTCGCGGTGGCGGCGGTGCCGGTCACCGCCGTGGCCGAGGACACCGACGAATCGTTGGGGACGGTCGCCGTCGTGCTGGTGCTCTCGTCGCTGCGCGACGTCAACTCCGCGGTGCGTCTGGTGACCCGCCAGATCCTGCTGGCCACGGTCCTCGCCATGGCGATCACGCTGGTCGCCGGCTATCTGGTCTCCTATCTCATCTCACGCCGCCTCAAGAGCATCGAGACCAGCGCCGAGGCCATCGCCGCCGGCGACTTCGACGTCACGGTCGGCGTGCGGGTCAAGGATGAGATCGGCCAGTTGGCGGCAACGTTCAACACCATGGGCGGACGCCTGGAAGAGGCGTTCTCCGCGCTCGAGAGCGAGAAGCGCCACGTCGAGACGCTGCTCAACACGCTCAGCGAAGGCGTCATCGGCGTGACCGGCGACGGACGCGTGGCGGTAGCCAACGCGGCCGCCACCGCCATCCTCGGCGATCGACTGGAGCCCGGCGTGTCCATCGACGACGCGTTCCCCGCCGAGGTCGCCGAGCTCTGGCACTGGGTGCGGCTGTGCGAATCGGGATCGGGCGGAGCAGGGGACGGCGCTCCCGGCGACGGCGGGACCGGCGAAGCCGAGGACGCTTCCGTCCTGACCGCGCCGTCCGGGAGTGCGCCGGTCGACACGGAGGCCGGCATGCCCGCCGTCGGCGGGTCCGGTCAGCGGCTCCCCGAAAGTGAGCACCAGGTCGTCTTCGAGCTCGGCGCCCGCACCCTGGAGGCCTCCACGCATCCGGCGTCCGGAGGCCGCGCCTTCGACTCCATCGTCGTCCTGCGAGACGTGACCGAAGAGGCGCGGCTGGAGCGTGCACGCCGCGACTTCGTGGCCAACGCCTCGCACGAGTTCAAGACCCCGCTCTTCTCGCTCTCCGGCATCCTCGAGCTGCTCGATGAGGAGGGCCTCGACCCCCACGAGCGGCAGGAGTTCCTGACGATGATGAAGGAGCAGGTGGAACGCCTGCAGATGCTCTCCCTCAAGCTGCTCGACCTGTCGCAGGTCGATTCCGGCGCCGTGCGCCTCAACGTCGGCGTCGCCGATGCCACGGCCATGGCGCACTCGGTGCTGGCGGAGTTCCACGCCAGAGCGGCCGAGCGCCACATCCGTACGGTGGTCGTGGCTCCACACGGAAGCATGCCGGTGAGCTGCGACGAGGAGCGCCTGGCCCAGGTCCTGCGGGCACTCCTCGACAACGCCATCAAGTACACCCCCGACGGTGGCACCGTGGAGGTGCGCGTCTCCGGCGACGACGGTCACGCGCTGCTGATCGTGGCCGACAACGGCGCCGGCATCCCCACCGAAGAGCTCTCGCGGGTGTTCGATCGCTTCTACAGGGGCGCCATGGGGCGCGGAAGCAAGGCTGGTACAGGCTTGGGACTCTCCATCGCCCGCGACCTCACCGGCCTCATGGGCGGGACGCTCACCGGTGAGTCGCGGGTGGGAGTCGGCTCGCGGTTCACCATCCGGCTGCCGGCCGGCCGCGATGAGGAGCACCCGCCCGAGCCGGGCGCAGCCTCCCGCGCCGCGCACGCGTCGCCCTCGACCGGACCCGCACGGTCCTGACCGCCGTGGGTGCCAGACTCACCCGTTTGGGCCATACTAGAGCTACCGGTGACGAGCGGGCAGCATCGACGCGAGCCGCCGACAGCTCAGACGAAAGGATGACGGGACGATGAAAGTGAGATCCTTCCTCGTCGGCCTGGTCGGGGGCGTCATGGGTACCGTCCTCGTCTTCGTCGTACTCTTCCTGCTCGGATTCGCCGACGTCACACGAGACGACGGCGCGACGCCGACGCCGACGCGCACCACCACCTCGGTCGTCCAGGAGGGCGACGGCTTCTGGGCCGCGCGCATCTATGAACAGTCGCGACGCGGCGTGGTCATGGTCGTGTCGACCTTCAGCGCCGGAGAGGACACCTTCAATCCCTTCGGCCAGGCACAGGAGAGCCAGGGACTGGGGAGCGGGTTCGTCATCTCTGAGGACGGCTACATCCTGACCAACGCCCACGTGGTCGAGGACCAGGGGCAGAGAGCTTCTCGCGTCGACGTGGTGTTCAAGAGCGACGACGGCACCTCCGAGCGCGTTGACGCGGAGCTCGTCGGCCTCGACCTCGAGTCCGACGTCGCCGTCCTCAAGGTCGATCCGAAGAACGTGGAGGGCGGCGTCACGCCGCTACCGCTCGGCGACTCTGAAGAGGTCGCCGTCGGCGAGCCGGTCGTGGCCATCGGCAATCCGCTGGGCTTCGACTTCTCGGTCACCACCGGTGTCGTGTCGGCGGTCGACCGCAGCCTCGAGTCTCCGGCCGGGCCGGGATACATCATCCCGAACGGCATCCAGACGGACGCAGCGATCAATCAAGGCAACTCCGGGGGTCCGCTCATCAACAGCGCCGGAGAGGTCATCGGGATCAACGAGCAGATCGTCTCGCAGAGCGGCGGCAACCAGGGTCTCGGGTTCGCCGTGCCGATCAATACCGCCAAGCGCTCGTTCGAGCAGATCCGGGAGTTCGGTGAGGTCCGCTACGCCTGGATCGGGATCCAGGGCCAGACCATCACCTCAGACATGTCGCAGGCCTTCGACCTTCCCGTGGAGTCGGGTGTCCTGGTCGCCTCGGTCGTGCCCGACAGCCCTGCGGCGAAGGCCGGCATTCGCGGCGGCACCCGGGAAGAGAGCGTCCAGGGACAGCTCTTCGTGGTCGGCGGCGACGTGATCACCGAGGTCGACGGAAAGATCGTGCCATCGATGGAAGAGCTCATCGGGATCATCGATGAGTACGATCCCGGCGAGAAGGTCAAGCTCACGATCGTGCGCGATGGAAAGACGCAGACCGTCGACGTCACGCTGGAGCAGCGCCCGTCCGGCATGTGACGCACTGCGACCGGGGGCTCGCGGCGGCCGGGTCAACGGCCGTCGCGAGCTCTCTCGCACAGGGGTCGCGAGCGAGCTTGACGGCTGGCTCGCGACCCCTGTGCGTACACCGGCTCTGTCATCGACAGCGGTCCGTCATTGGATCGCCACTCGATCAGACATCATCGCCACTCTTTTTGACAAGTCGCCCTTGTGCTGTGTATAACAAGCATGCGGCATTTAGGTGTTCCTGACGCCGCCGCAACGCCTGCGGCGGACGCTCTGTGACCGCCGTGCACTATCGTCGGTCCCTCCGGGAGGGCACATCGCTTGAAGACAACGGACGAGCGTCTGGCCCCCCTCCTGCCACTGGTGCAGGGACTCGCAGAGCTGCTCGGTGAGCACTGCGAGGTCGTCCTTCACGATCTTGGCGAGATGCCGCACACGATCGTCGCCATCGAGCATGGAGAGGTCACCGGCCGGGCCCTGGGAGATGTCCCGACCGACCTGATGCTGCGCACGCTTCGGCGTAGTGCCGCCGACGAGGCGCCGCCGTACCGGGTCTACGTCTCCACCGGCAAGGGTCGCGTGCTCCGCTCGTTGAGCGTGCCGCTGCGCACCGCCGACGGCGAGACGTACGGTCTGCTGGGTGTCAACATGGATGTCACCGACCTGGTCCACGCCCAGCGGCAGCTCTGGGGCCTCACAGCTGGGGCTCCCGGCCAGACCGCAAGCGCCGCGGATGCCGACGAGATCTTCTCCGGCGACATCCGTGAGGTCGTCGACGGCATGATCGCCAAGACCCTTGCTGAGCAGGGCAAGAGTCCCGCTCAGATGTCGCGCGAAGAAAAGATGGACGTGGTCAAGCAGCTCGAGGAGCGGGGAGCCTTTCTCGTCAAGCGTGCGGCCGACCAGGTAGCGGAAGGGCTCGATCTCTCCAGGTACACGATCTTCAGCTATCTGAAAGAGATCCGGCGACAGACCGGCGCCGGCGATGAGCCTGCAGACGACGACTCGGGAGTCGATGTCGACATGACGACCGACGAGAAGCGGGTGCCGGACGAAGGCGGGCCGGAGGCACGCCGATGACAGTCGACGACACCGGGACCGGGACGACCGGTGACGAGACCGCAGCGGTGCGCAGCGGCGGCGCGGGCAGGGTCGGCACGACGATGAGACGCGCTGCCGCCGACGGTGGCTTGTTCCACCTGTTCGCCGCCGACCCGGCTCAGGCTGTGGCGATCATCGGCCTCGTCAAGAACGCCGGCAAGACGACGGTGGCCAATGCGGTACTGGCGCACGTCCGGCGTCGCTTCGGACTCACATCGCTCGGCCTGGACGGTGAGCGAACCGACCACCTCACCGGTCTTGCGAAGCCGCGCATCGTTCCACCAGAAGGTACCCTGGTGGCCACCACGACCGGCTCACTGGACCGGTCGCGCTGTCGGATGGAGATCGTCGCCGAGCTGCCCTTCCGTACCGCCCTGGGGCGCGTGGTCGTCGGCCGGGCCACCGGAGGCAGCCCGGTCGAGGTCAGCGGGCCGACGACTCTGGCTCAAGTGCGCGCCACCGTGGATGCGCTGATCGACCTCGGCGCCGAGCGAGTCCTGGTCGACGGCGCCATCAACCGCCTCGGCAGCGCCTCGCCGCGGGTCACCGACGGCCTGATCATGGCCACCGGCGGCATGGTCGGCGACTCGTTCGATGAAGCCGTCCAGACCACCGCCGACACCTTCGAGATGCTCACCTTGCCCGCGGCGGACGACGAGACGCTGCGGCGGCTCGGGGTGGCGCGCCGTACCGCGTGCGACGAGAGCACCGACCGGCGAACGCGGCCAGAGACCGGCACCGCCGGGCCAGACGGCGGACAGCCGCGGCTCATCTCCGTCGATGACCGTGGCCGGCAACAGCCGCTCGAGGTCACGACGGCAATTGGAGAGGGAGTGGCCGTCTGCCGCGAGATAGAGCGGCTCGGCACCCGCACCCTCTACTGCAGCGGCGCCCTCACTCAGGACTTCGTGGACGACATGGTCCGCGTCCTGCCGCCGCGCCGGCGGCTGCGCCTTGTCGTCCGTGACGCCACTGTGCTCGTGCTGCCGGCTCTCTGGATCTCGCGGCTGCGTCGGCGCGGCGTCGATCTGCGCGTCGTCGACCCCCTCAGGGTCCTCGCCGTCACGGCCAATCCATTCCGTCTGCCTCAGCCTCTGAACCCCACGTTGTTCTTCAACGCGGTCGTCGAAGCCATCGGCGAGCGCGCGCCGGTCTTCGACGTCGTCAACGGCCTGGCCCACCGGCCCGGCGGCGCTGACGGCGCTCGAACGACCCGCACATCGGCAAGCCTCGCATGAAAGAAGGTGCGGAGTGGAACTGAGCATGCGACTCGACCAGGCTCTGGTCGACCGCGCCCGAACGGCCGCCAAGTCCATCGCCGACGACGTCTGGCGGCACATCGAGGCGCACACCACTGACTCTGTCGAGCGTACCGCCCTGCGCCTCCTCGGCATAGTCGGCGTCAACGAGATCGACGTACCGCTGGTCAACGTCGTCGTGGAGCAGGGGCGCGACCACCTCTCCAGCGGCATCATCGCACCGTTCGTCGCGCTCATGATGGACAGCGGCATGAGCGCACAGCATGTGGCCGAGGGCATCGCGACCGGTACCCTCACGCTCGCTCCGGTCGCCTGCGAGCGTCGCGACGCCGTCGAGAGCCACGCGGCCCGGCTCGCCGCCGATGGTGTCGAGCGCATCGACTCCGCCCGGCGGCGGCGCGAAGAACTGGTCGCCGAGTTGAGCGATCCCGTCAAGCCGTGGCTCTACGTGATCGTCGCCACCGGCAACATCCACGAAGACATCGCCCAGGCCAAGGCCGCGGCGCGCGCCGGCGCCGATGTCGTCGCCGTCATTCGCACGACCGCACAGAGCCTCCTGGACTACGTCCCTTACGGGCTTACTACGGAAGGTTTCGGCGGCACCTATGCCACCCAGGAGAACTTCCGCTACATGCGTGACGGCCTCGATGAAGTCGGCGCGGAGCTGGGCCGGTACATCAGGCTCTGCAACTACGCCAGCGGCCTCTGCATGCCGGAGATCGCCGCGATGGGCTCGCTGGAGCGTCTCGACATGATGCTCAACGACTCCATGTACGGGATCATCTTCCGCAACATCAACATGGAGCGGACCTTCGTCGATCAGTACCTCGCCAGGATGCTCAACGCCCGCGCCGGCATCATCATCAATACCGGTGAGGACAACTACCTCACGACGGCCGACGCGTTCGAGAAGGGCTACACGGTCGTCAGCTCAGACTTCATCAACGAGGAGTTCGCCGGGCGCGCCGGCCTCGAGCAGTGGCAGATGGGTCTCGGCCACGCCTTCGAGATCGATCCGGCCAGACCCGACCAGGTCGTTTTTCAGATCGCCGATGCCCTGCTCGTCAGACAGCTCTTTCCGCAGGCCTCGCCCAAGTACATGCCGCCCACCAAGTACATGCCGGGCGACATCTTCATGGGACATATCATCGACGCCATGTTCAACTTCGTCGGCGTGTTCACAGGGCAGGAGATCCAGCTGCTCGGCATGCTCACCGAGGCGCTGCACACACCGCTGCTGCAGGACCGCTACCTCAGCGTCAAGAACGCCAAGTATGTCTTCGAAAGCTGTCGCTCGCTGCGCGACGAGGTCGCGATACGGCCCGGCGGCATCATCGAGCGGCGCGCCGATGAGCTGCTGGGCAAGGCCGTCGGGCAGCTCGAGAAGGTGCAGGACGTGGGCCTCTTCCGCGCCCTCGAGATGGGCGAGTTCGCCGACGTCTCGCGTGATCCCGGCGGGGGGCGCGGCTTCGACGGCGTGGTCAAGCGCAGCGACGACTACTTCAATCCGTTCTACGCAGCCCTGCGGCAGGGACGCATGAGCGGCCCGCCGGTCGGACCGACGCCGGCCGAGCGGGCCACCTTGAGGGAAGGGGGCCGGTGATGGATGTCAAGCCCTACGGCGACACCCGTGACGACGGCGTCATGCAGCTCTCGTTCACGCTCCCGATCCCCAACTCTGCGAAGGCCACCGACGTGGGCAAGCAGTATCTCGAGAAGATGGGCTTCCACGACGTCGCGGTCGCTGAAGTGAGGTCGATAGACCCCGGTTTCACCTTCTACGTCGCCTACGCGCGCACCGAAGTGAGCATCGACCCCGACCGGGTGAAGGGCGACTACCTGGACGTTGAAGAGATGGACTACTATGCCATCAACACTTTCATCAAGAAGGATGTGGGACACAAGCTGGTCGTCGTCGGTGCGGCGATCGAGAGCGACGCCCACACCGTGGGCATCGATGCCATCCTCAACATGAAGGGGTTCGCCGGCAACTACGGTCTCGAGCGCTACCCGGAGATCGACGCCCACAATCTCGGTTCGCAGATCCCCTGCGAGCAACTGCTCAAGACAGCCCTCGAGAAGCGCGCCGACGCCATCCTTGTCAGCCAGATCGTCACGCAGAAGAACATCCACGTCCAGAACCTGACCAAGATGATCGAGCTGCTCGAAGCCGAAGGCGTGCGCGAGCGGTTCATCATCGTGGTCGGCGGCCCGCGCATCAACAACGCCTTCGCGAAGGAGCTCGGCTACGATGCCGGCTTCGGACCACGTACCACGCCGGTCCAGGTGGCCTCGTTCCTGGCCCAGGAAGCGGCGCGGCGACAGAACGCATGAGAGGAGACGCGACCATGCCAGATACCGACATCGTCATCCTGTCCGCCGTCCGCACCGCCCAGGGCCGCTTCCAGGGCGGGTTCGCGGGCACGACCGCCCAGGATCTCGGTGCCCTGGTAGTCAAGGAGGCCCTGGCTCGTGCCGGCGTGGCGCCCGAGACACCGGACGAGCTTCTGTTCGGCAACTGCCTGCAGGCCGGACTGGGACAGAACGTGGCCAGGCAGATCTCGATCAGAGCTGGACTGCCGGACTCCACGCCTGCGGCGACCATCAACCGTGTCTGCGTCAGCAGCGCCAGCGCGATGGCCATGGGCGCCCAGGCCATCAAGGCCGGCGACGCCGAGCTGATCGTCGCCGGCGGCGTCGAGAACATGACCCGCGCCCCCTGGCTGCTCCAGCAGGGCAGGTCCGGCTATCGGATGGGCCTTCCTTCCGACAAGATCTTCGACGCCATGGTCCTCGACGGGCTCTGGTGCTCTTTCGGCGACTACCACATGGGCATGACCGCCGAGAACCTCTGCGAGCGTTTCGACATCTCGCGCGAAGCTCAGGACGAGGTGGCCTTCGAGAGCCACCGGAGGGCTGCGGCGGCGATCGAGAGCGGCCGCTTTGCCGACGAGATCGTCCCGGTGTCGATACCCCAGCGCAAAGGCGATCCGAAGGTAGTCGATACCGATGAGTGCGTGCGTCGCGACGCCTCGATCGAGGCGCTGGCCAAGCTGCGGCCGTTCTTCAAGGAGGGCGGCTCGGTGACCGCCGGCAACGCGTCGGCGATCGCCGACGGCGCGTCGGCCGTTGTCATCACCAGCCGCGCCAAGGCGGCCGAGCTGGGCCTGACACCGCTCGCTACCCTGGTCAGCTATGCGACCGCTGCCTGCGCGCCGGAGATCATGGGCTACGGCGAGACGCTGGCCGCCCAGGCGGCGCTGGCCAAGGCCGGGCTCACGCCGGCCGACGTAGAACTCGCCGAGCTCAACGAGGCGTTCGCCTGCGTCGCCGTGCTCGCCATCCGCGAACTCGGCCTCGATGCCGGCATCGTCAACGTCAACGGCGGCGCCGTGGCACTCGGTCACCCGCTCGGCAATACCGGTACCCGCATGCTCGTCACGTTGCTGTACGAGATGAAGAAGCGCAGCGCCGGCGTCGGCCTCACAGCCGCGTGCGTCGGCGGCGGCCAGGGCGCCGGTTGCGTCGTGCGGATGGAGGCCTGAGTCCCTGCGCATCGCTCACCCACGGCGAGGGCCGCGGCACTATCCTGCGCTGCGGCCCTCGCGAGTAGAGACTACGACCATTGAGTATCGCTGGAGGGCACGATGAAAGAAGGCGGAAACAGGTACGGGGCGCATCGCGTGATCGAACCGAAGGGCGTTCTGCCACAGCCGGCCTGGCGTATCCACAACGCCATGGAGATCTGGGACAACGAGATCCTCATCGAGGTCGATACGCTCAATATCGACGCAGCCAGCTTCACGCAGATCGAGGAAGCTGAAGGCGGCGACGTCATGAAGATGGCGGCGCACAGCCTCGACATCATCGCCAGACGCGGCAAGCACCACAACCCCGATACCGGCTCGGGCGGCATGCTCCTCGGCACCGTGAAGGAGATCGGCTCCAGGCTCGCCGACCGTGACCTCAAGGTCGGCGACCGTATCGCGACGCTCGTCTCTCTGTCGCTGACTCCCCTCAAGGTCGACGAGATCATCTCCATCGACAAGGAGACCTGCCAGGTCAAGGTCAAGGGTCAGGCGGTGCTGTTCGAGAGCGGCATCTACGCGAAGATCCCAGCCGACATGGACGAGGCGCTCGCACTCGCCGTGCTCGACGTCGCCGGCGCCCCGGCGCAGGCCGCCAAACTCAGCAAGCCAGGCCAGATCGTCTTCATCGTGGGAGCCGGCGGCAAGAGCGGCCTGCTGTGCGCCTATGAAGCCCGCAAGCGGGTCGGCATCACCGGCAGAGTCATCTGCCTTGTGCACGGCGACGCCGGCAAGAAGCGGCTTGAGCGCACCGGCTTCGCGGATGTCATCATCCAGGGCTCTGCTACGGATCAGCTCTTCGTCTACGACGAAGTGATGAAGGCCACGGACGGCGAGCTCGCAGACCTGACCATCAACTGCGTCGACATCCCCAACACGGAGATGTCCTCGATCCTCGCCACCAAAGACGACGGCGTGGTCTACTTCTTCAGCATGGCGACGAGCTTCACCTCGGCCGCCCTCGGCGCCGAGGGCATCGGTCACGACGCCGTGATGATCATCGGCAACGGCTACACCCGTCATCACGCCGAGATCGCGCTCAACTGCGTCCGGGAGAGCCCCATCCTCATGGAGATCTTCCAGGAAGTGTACGCCAGCGGCTCCGGCAAGCCTGAGGAGGTGGGCCTCAAGGCCTGACGATCGAGCGCAGGGCTCCGGGCAACGCGCCGCAAAGGCGTTTCCAGCCAGGACGTGCGGCAGAGACGCAAACGACGGCCTGAGTCCGGGTCGACATGAAGAGGCCGTTGCGAGTCATCGCCTTCGGAGCGAGCATGCGTTCGGCTGAGTACGCGGAGACGAGACGGAGGGGTTCCGGTCCACGTGTGTCCGGGACCTCTCCGTCTCGTTGTTTCACGTGAAACCCTCTCGTCGAGTCCCGCCCCCTCGATGTTCCCCCTCCACGCGTCACCCTCGTGCTTCTCGCACCACTGTGACCCCGCGGCGCGTAGCCTTTCCTGCTCTGCGCCCCATCGATGTTCCACGTGAAACAGAAGCAGAGCCGGGCCACTGCACCCCCGTTGAGCACAGACACCGAACCAGATAGACCCACGCAGTCCATCGGAGCCGGCCGACAAGACCTTCCGACCGCCGACTCCGCGAGTGCGCCGCCCCCTCCCGACCTTCTGGTAGGCTACCCGCGAGCGCAGATGGCCGACCAGAACGACACCCCGGCTTCACCAGCCTGGCTGCGCCTCACCGACGCAGCTGCATGCCTCGGGGTCAGCGCCAACACTCTCCGTCGCTGGTCTGACGCGGGTCGCGTGCCCTGCTATCGCAGCCCCGGAGGCCACCGTCGCTACCGCCTCCACGATCTCCATGCCACCCTCAAAGCATCAGCCCCTGCGCTCTCCGCCGAGCCCGGTCCTCCGGAGGCAGCTCGCCGCCCGTCGCCGGCACGCGACCCGGTGCGTACGTATCACGGGCCCGATCTCACGTCCGCAGACACTGCGCTGCGTCTTCAGAATCTCGCCCACACGGCTGCCAGCGGGCTCGACCTCCCGATCGTCCTTGTCGCCTGGCTCGTCGATGCCCGCACCGCCACGATCCTCGCGGCGTACCCGCCCGAGGGCGCCCCGTCGCTTGGCCTCTCCCGCGGCGACCTGGTCCCCTTGCGCATGATCCCACTTGCCGGACCGACGCTGGCTTCCGACACCATCCATGCGATCGACGATCTCTCGAACACCACCGAGATCACCGGACCCGACGTCGACTACCTCCGTCATGTCCTCGGCACGCGCACGGTGCTGGCCGTCCCGCTGCATGATCGCGCCGCACCTTCAGGCGTGCTGATTGCACTGGGCTTCTCGAGCATGCGACGCCTCTCCGATTCTGACCTTGCTTTTGCTCGCCAGATCGCCGCGCAAGCTGCGTCGGCCCACCTCTCCGCTTCTCGTCCTGAGCCGACGTTGTCACCCTCACCGATCGGTCACACGAAGCCACACGACCCACGCCCACCGACTGAACCACCGCCCACAGCCCGACGCACGCCGTCGTCGGGTGGTCGACTCTCTCCCGCCTCCCACGCGGTCAGCACGGCCCCTCATGAGCCGCAGCCGGAGCAGGCACTGCTCGCTGCAGTCGAGGCCGTGGCCGCAGCCCTCGGCGCCTCCCGCGCCACCCTCTACCGCCGCCGGGGCGAGGAGTGGGAACCCACCCTCGACACACCGGCTTGCCACGGCCACGACTCCCGATCGACCACGTGCCCCGACGTCTCCGCTCTGATCGATCTCGACCTCGTCAGCCTCGGCGTTGAGCCTGTGCCCATCGCCGGAGATCGCGGCGGCCCCGCACTCTGCCTTCCGCTCCATCTCCAGCGACGTCAACTTGGAGTCCTTGTCGCATGGGTCGACGGCAGAATGCTCCACGACGAGGGCATGATGCGCCCGCTCATAGACCTGCTGGCCGCCTTCCTCGCGGAGCACGACGCCGCATCCGCGCTCAGGCGCCGCATTCATGAGCTCGCCGGCGTCATCGACGCGACCGTCGAAGACCGAGCCCTGCTGGGCTACTCCGCCACTCTGCGAGCCACCACAGAACGACTCGCCGCCCTGGCCAAGGTCCCGGTCGTCGACATCTATGCGCTCGAGGGGACTGCTCTCCGGGCCCTCGTGAGTTACGAGACGGGGAGCTTCGATCCCGGCTGGGAAGGAGTCGTCCTTCCTCTCGATCGCTACCCCTGCAGCAAGCAGGCGGTGCTCACACGGCGCATGGTCAGCGCCGCCAGCCTCGACGACAAGGTCCTCACACCACAGGGTCGCTCTTCACTGGAAAAGTGGGGTTACCAATCGCAGCTCTCGGTACCGCTCGTGGCTTCGGGCAGGGTCATAGGGCTCGTCGAGCTCTCAGACCGCATCCCGCGGGACTTCGTCGCCGAGCGTGATGTGATCCAACGCCTTGCCGACGTCGCGGCGCAGACCCTTGAACATGCCGCCCTCTTCGAGCTGATGGAGCGCCGCGGTCGCCTCACCCGTGAGCTTGCCGAGCTCGGCGCCGCGCTCGCCGTTCTCCACGACCCGGACGCCATCGCTCACGAGGTCTGCGACAGGCTGCACCGTGTACTGGCCGTCTCACGTTGCTCGGTCTTCGTCCGGCGCGACGGCCTCCTCTGGTGTCTCGCCGAGGCCGACCGGTCAGGCGCCTCCAGCGGCGCGTCCCTCCATCCCATACCGATCGAGAGCAACCCCGCCACAGCTGCCGCCCTCAAGTCGGGGCGGCCGTTCTTCATCTCCGATCCCGTCGATGCACGGCTCAGTGACGCCGAACGCAACGCGTTCGCGCTTGCCGGCTACAGGAGCGAGGCGCTCATACCGGTGGCAGTCCAGGCTGCCGACCCGGTCGCCATCGATCTCTTCGACAACCGGGCACGCGACTTCCGGGAATCGGCCGACTTCCTGCAGAGCGCCGCCCATCTGCTCGGCTCAGCGCTGCACCAGGTCAACCTTCGCGTCCAACTCGAGCGCCGTTCCGCCATCCTGAACGACATCGTGGAGCTCGGCGCTCAAGCGTCCCAGGTACAACCCCGAGACACCGTGGCGCTGCTTCGCGGGGTCGCGCGCCGGCTCCTCGACACCATCGACGTCACCTGTTGCGACATCTTCACCCTCGACAACACGGGACTCCGCTGCCGAGTCAGCCTCGACGCCGACGGCTTCGACGAGTCGGTCGGGTCGGTGGGCCTCGATCTCTCAAAGTACCCCACCACCTCCGCGGCGCTCCGCAGCGGCGAGCCGTTCGTGGTCGCTTCACTCGGCGACAAGCGTCTCACCGATGTCGAGCGAGACAACTTCCGCGACTACGGCTTCTGCAGTGAGCTGGGCATCCCCCTTGTCGCCGGCGACCGTGTCGTCGGGCTCCTCGACCTTTTCGACACGCGACCACGTGACTACGCGGAGTACCTCGACTTCGCCCGCAGCGTCGGTCAGATCGTCGCCGGAGCGCTCGAGAACAACCTGCTCCTCACGGATCTCGATCGCAGCGCCGGGGAGCAGCGTCTGCTGGTCGAGTCGGCACTCGAATTCGGAGCCTCCCTCGACGTCGACGACGTCCTCCGCTCGGTCGCCGTGCGGGCCTGCGCGGCCGGGCAGGCCGACCTCTGCGAGATCGCCGTCATCGAGGACGACCGCGTCCGACTCCTGGTGAGCGTCTCGGGCGAGCAGGACACCGGCGATGCAGGTGCCGTCTTTCCTCTCGCCGAGCTCGCCATGATCGCCCACACCGCCGACACCCGCACACCGCAGTGCCGCTACGATGTCGAGACCGACCCGGAGGTCGCGGACGAGGAGCGCGACCTGTGGCATCGTTGGGGGATGCGGTCCTGCGCTCGCATCCCCCTCCTCATCGGCGGCCGTGCCATCGGTGTCGTCAGCCTCTTCGCTCGACGGCCATCTCGATTCGAACGGCTGCCGTTGCTGCAGGGCCTTGCCCAGATCGCAGCCCATGCCGTCGCCAACGCCGAGCTCCACGCGCTGCTCCACGCTCGCAGCGCACAGGCAGAGAGCCTCAACGCGCTGGCGCGACGTATCTCAGCGAGCCTCGACCCGGCCGACATCACACGTACCACCATCGAGGCGCTGCACGGACTGCTCTCGTTCGATGTCGCCGCCGTGGTCGTTCTCCACGAGAACGGCTCCACGACGCTCGCCTACGCGGAGCCTCCCATCAACGATCCAGGCCGACCGGCCACCACGATCGACTCGCCGATGCTGCGGCGTGCTCGCCTCGACGACGGCGATCGCAGGCCAGGCTCACGTTCGATCGACGCTTCGCAGCTCGATCCTGCACTGCTCGCCAGATGGCCGGGCTTTCGCGTCGGCCTCGTCGCGGACCTGCGCGATGGAGAGGGACCGCTCGGACTCCTCGTCCTCGGCCGCACCGCAGCCGCACCGTATGAAGCCCCGGATCGCGAGACGCTCGATCGCGTGGCTACACACCTCTCTCTGGCACTCGCCAATGCCCGGCTGTACGGCGGGATCAAGCGGCTCCATCTCGGTAATCTCCGTGCCCTGAGCACCGCTCTGACCGCCAAGGACGACTACACGTTCGGCCACGCTCGGAGGGTCGCCGGCTACATGGTCCTGCTGGGATTCGAGCTGGGCTGGCCGCAGCACCTCATCGAGCAGGTCGAGGAATGCGCCTACCTCCACGACATCGGCAAGATCGGCGTGTCCGACCGTGCGCTGCTCGACCCGGGACCGCTCGGCGCCGACGAGTGGAAGCTCATGCGCATCCATCCCGTCACCAGCGCCGATATCCTCGGATCACTCTACGACCACGATCTCATCGCGGGGATCCGCCACCACCATGAGCGCTGGGACGGCGACGGCTACCCGGCGGGATTGGCCGGCCTCGGCATACCCCTCATCGCGCGTGCGATGAGCGTCGTCGATGCGTACGACGCCATGTCGCACCGCCGTCCGTATCGGGAGGCACTCGATCCAGGCGCCTGCAGAGTCGAGCTGGAACGATGCGCCGGCCGGCAGTTCGATCCGCAGATGGTCTGCGCCTTCCTCAACGTCCTCGACGAGCTCGAGCGACGGCAGGCTTTCGCCGAGGAGGCCGCCGGGCACGCCATCGCCCTCATCAGCGCCGGCGGACAGGCGCCCACCGCTCCGGCCTTTGAGACTGACACGGAGCTCTCTCGCATCACCATCACTCACCTTCATGCCGCCCGCGATGCTCACCCGCTCGTGGACCGGCTCGTTCTTGCGATACCACAGGACGCCGGTCTTACCGTCCTCGCCCGGGTCTGCACACCCGGTGTGGACGACGCTGGGCAGTCACCCGACCAGGTGGAAGAGACCATCGCCTACCTCCTCCAGCATCTGCGCCACGAGCGATCGGACCGGAGCGTCCTGCGAGCAGACAGCTCCGGACTATGGATCAGCGCCTGCGAACAGCTCCTTGACGAACACGGCCGGCCCGTCGCCATCGTCGCTGCCGACATCTCTTCCGTGACGACGTCTTCGGCGGCCGGACTCGGCGCCGCCGCCGCCAACGACATCGAGCCCGCCTTCGCCGCGATGCTCCACAGCACGGCCGAACGCCTTGGACGCGCCCGCCTGGAAGCCATCACCGACCACCTTACCGGGCTCTACAACCACCGCTACCTTCACGAGCGCCTCACCGAAGAACTGGAGCGCGCCCGCGAGTCGGCCGGTCCCCTGTCGCTGCTCTTCATCGATATCGACCGCTTCAAGGATTTCAACGACACGTACGGGCACAGTGTCGGCGACGCCGCCCTGCGCGTCGTCGGGTCTGCCATGACCGACGCCGTACGGCGCGTCGACCTGGCGGCACGCTACGGCGGTGAGGAGTTCGTCGTCGTTCTGGTCGATACTGACGCAGCCGGCGCTCTCGACGTCGCCGAGCGGATACGCAGCGCCATCGCCGCCGCCGCCATCGGTCCCGGCGTGAAGCACGTGTCCGTGAGCATCGGCGTGGCGACGTTTCCGGGCGATGCGGAGTACCGCGAGGAGCTCATCGACAAAGCGGACTGGGCGATGTACATGGCCAAGCGAGGAGGCCGGGACAGAGTGCAGTCGTTCTCGAGCGGTCAGCTGAGCCTCGACCTGCGCTCGGCATCCGGTGATGGGGCATCCGGTACCGACACTTCGGCGGGGGTGGAGGGGTCAGACGACACGCCGCAGGACGCCATCGTGCCGCACGACACACAGAGTGAGTGATGGGGCGGGCGAAGCAGCGGTGGAAAGCGGGTCCCGGATGAAGGAGGTCCGGGTGCCCCCCGGCCGCGGGAGCCTGGTACGCGGCCGACCCGGGAACCCGGACCTCACACTGTTGGACCTCGTTCGCTCAGGCGACCAGATACGAGCACAGGTACTCGCCGACGTCCGAGTCCGACCTGTCGAACTGCAGCGTCGCGAGCAGCCTTGCCAGCGCACCGTCGTCACCGACGACGATGTCTCCGATGCGGTCGTCATAACGGAGCAGGATGTCGCCGATAGTCTTGTTCTTCTCTGCGCGGGTCACTGCCGCCTCCGATATCGCGCTCCCCTGGTTCAATACACTCTTCGTACGTCCAGCCTGCCGGCTGCATAGAACGCCCGTCTATGTCGTCGAGCTGGGAGACGCCTGCACCGACGGCCCGCACTCGCCGCAATGCTCAAGCTTTGCCTTGCGCCCAGCCGATACACTCACGTGACCGCCGCCCGCGACGATGAGCGGTCCCCGCCCGCTGCCTTGGAGCGTGCTGCCGTCAGGACCGCGGCGACAAGCACCAGCAGACACACGACACGAAAGGCCCGCCCATGACCGTCACCGCTTCCCCCGTGAGCGTCACCGCTGCCGTCCCCCACGAGAGCTCACGCCTCTGGGCCTTGCTCTTCATCCTCTTCGGGCTCAAGAGCTTCGCCCTGATCATCCAGTACGTCGTCGCCTTCTTCTGGGCGATCGCCGTGTTCGTCGTCTTCTTCATCAGCCAGCTCGTGGTGCTCTTCACCGGTCGCTACCCGGAGGGAATGCACGCCTTCGTGGCACGCTTTGTGGGCTGGAACAACGAGATCAACGGCTGGTTCTTCGGTCTCACCGACCGCTTCCCGCCGTTCGTCCCCTCAGATGAGGAGTACCCCGTCACGACGGCCATCCCACGTCCCGACACCAGCTCCCGCGGATGGGCCGCTCTCACCATCTTCCTTCTCAAGTTCCTGGCCCTGATCCCCCACCTGATCGTCCTGTACGTCCTGTCGCTGGCGCAGATCATCCTGGTGTTCGTGGCCAACGTCATCATCCTCTTCACCGGCAGCTTCCCCGAGAGCCTCTTCGACTTCGTGGTCGGCGTGCTGCGCTGGCAGACTCGAGTGATGGCCTTCGCTTTCGGTCTCGACGACCAGTATCCGCCGTTCACGCTTTCCTGAGTCGAGGGGGGACCAGCCCCCTCACGTGACATGGGCGGGGCCGCCCCCTCGGGGCGGCCCCGCCCATGCGTGTCCCGGAAGACGGCACACGGCCGCCACCGATCGGCGGCGGCCACATGCCGCCGGCGCTCACATCATGCTGCCCCTGTCCTTGCCCTCGATCCCGCGCAGCGAGTCGTAGATGCGGAAGAGCAGGATGATCAGCTCACAGTAGACGCGGATCATCAGTGAGCCAAGGAAGATGGCGATGAAGCCGATGAGGATGTTCCAGCCTCCACCGGTCATGATGATGATCGACCACACCAGGTTGGCCAGGATCAACAGCCAGAAGACGATCTGGATGACGGCCGGCGTGACGAACTTGCGGAAATTCAGAAACTCGCCCCAGTCCATTTTGCGCTCCTCCTCGTGGAACCTCGGCCGCCGTTCCGGGCGACCCACGCTACGACCTGTTCGGCCTCAGCGCGGTATTCGAGCGCCCGGCGTGAACTCCTTCGCGGTGCCGAGCTCGCGCCGGGGCCGCACGAACAACGCCCACGCTTGCCGCATACAGACTGATTCGGTATAAAGGGTCTCCTCGCGGCGCCGTCCGCGGACCGTGGGGCATTAGCTCAGCTGGGAGAGCGCCTGGATCGCACCCAGGAGGTCAGCGGTTCGAATCCGCTATGCTCCACCACCGATCTGCCGGTACCCGCTTGTCGAGCATCCACGCGGGCGTCGTACGCCCATACTGCATCCATTTCGCCGGGCGCTGCGCTGCGCGCCGTGATCCGCTCGCGTCATCCGGCCCCGGCGGCACCTTCCTCGTCACCCGGCTCCACGATATCGAGGCCCGTAAGCTGGATCATCGGCGAGTCCGGGTCGAATCGCAGTTGCGTGCCGCCGCACTGCGAGCAGGTGGCTCCCGGCTGGTCGGCCTCGAAGGAGCAGCCGCAGGCCAGACAAGTGGCGGCGGCCGATCCCCATTGGAACTCGAGCTCGGCGCCGCGGAACAGCTCGTCTTCACCGGCCAGCATCTCGAAGTACATCTCGATCGAATCCTGCGTGAAGTCGGCCGCCGGCGTCATGGCGACATACAGCCGGCTGATGCGTATCCCGCCGGCCTCCCTGGCCGCCGCACGTGCTCTGTCGATGATGCCCTGCGTGATCCCCAGCTCATGCACGGTCGTCCTCCTTCACCTGCTTCAAGCCTTTGTTCGGCCTTCAATGCATAGTCCAAGTGTACGGTTTCCGCGCCCGGGATGAGAGCGGTCCCGGCGCCCGGTCGCCGGCGCGCTGCGCCGCCGACCCACCGGCGGAGGCAAGCGCACCGGGACCAACGCTTCAACACTACGATTTCGAGCGCCTGAGCAGCATACGTCAACGAAAATCGTTGCGCTGAGGCTTGTCATCTTCGACTCCTTCTGATAGAAGCCTCATAGTGTCGCGGCGCTGCCTCACCGGGCAGTACCAGTTGCGAGCCCCGCGGCCGCGGCACTCCTCACGTCCGGCGGGGCTGCGAGGAGGGATGACCCCATGAAGCTGCTCATCGTCGGTGCCGGCATGCAGGGCCAGGTGCTCACGTGGAATCTGGCGCAGTGCGACGCCGTCACCGAGCTCGTCGTCGCCGACTACGATGTGGCGAGAGCCAGGTTCGTCGCCGAACAGGTCGGCGCCGGCAAGGCGACCGCCCTTCAGATCGACGCGTCCGACACCGACGCGGTCGCCGCCGCCGCCGGGGGATCCGTGCTCGTCGTCAACGCCGTCATCCCCGAGTACAACATCTCCATCATGCGCGCCTGTCTGGCCGCCGGCGCACACTACCTCGACATGGCCTCCGGCCAGACACAGAGCAAGACCATCGACGAGGCGTTCCTCGAGCAGCTCACACTGGACGAGGAGTTCCGTGCCGCCAGGCTGACCGCCCTGCTGAGCACCGGCATGGACCCCGGCGTCACCAACACCTTCGCCGGTAACGCGTATGAAGACCTCGATCGGTGCTTCGAGATCCGCATCAAGGACTACTCGCTCTTCGAGTCGCCCGTCCCGCTCCAGGTCTGGTCACAGGAGACCTACTACACAGACTGTGCGCAGCCGCCGCTTCTGTTCGAGAACGGCGCCTTCACACGTGTGGAGCCGTTCGATCGCCGCGAGTGGTACATGTTCCCGCAGCCGTTCGGGCTCGGTCCGGTCATCTGCCACGATCACGAGGAGGTCAGCACCCTCCCGCGCCTGCTCCCCAGGAAGTTCGGCGATAAGGGCCTGCGGTACGTCGATTTCAAGATGGGCATGCCCGAGGAGGGCATCGACGCCGACAAGGCCTTCGTCGAGACCGGCATGGCGAGCAAAGACCCCGTGACCCTCAGGGACGGACGAGAGGTGCGGCCGATCGACGTGTTCGTCGCCACGCTGCCGCCCAATCCGCCGGCCGACGTCCTTGCCAAGATCGCGCTCAGCGGCCAGATCACCGACATCGGCGTCGTCACCGTCGACGCCGTCGGCGAGAAGGACGGCAAGCCGACGACCATCGTGCACACCATCGTGCCGCCCGACATCAAGTGGGTCAACGAGCGCATCCCCGGCGCCACCATGGTCAGCTACGGCACCTCCACACCGGCGTCCATCTACGCCGAACTGCTCGCCACCGGGAAGATCGTCGACACCGGCGTCGTGGCTCCGGAGATCCTCGACCGCGCCGTCCGCGACGAGTTCATCGCCGAGTGTGGCCGACGCAGCATGCCGATCTGGCGGCGCTTCGATACACAGGTCAACTGAAGCTCTGATCCGATGGGCGCGTGCGCTCCGCCGCGCCCGCCCGCGATCCAGGCAGAGACGGGTCGCCCAGCGGCGACCCGTCTCTGCCTTGCGCCGCGGCGGCCGCGCCGCATAGCGTTGCCGCATGGCCGACCCACGACGCACGGCACAGGCCCGCTCAGAAGAAGACGACCGCTGCCTGCACTGGTTGTGGCGCGTCCTCTACAGCGCCGACGGACGGCAGGCGATCTGTCCGCGCTGTGGTGAGCGCCGCACCTTCCATCGCGTGCGGACCCGCCTCTCGTATTCGTGTGACCGCTGCGGCTGGCACGTGCACCCGACCGCGAGGACGCTCTTCCATCGCTCCCATCTGCCGCTGAGTCTCTGGTTCACGGTCGTCGCCGTCGTCGTGTCGGCCCGCGAGAACGTCACCGCGCGCTCGCTCTCCCGGGAGTCGACTCTCAGCCTCCGCAGCGCCGCACGCATGCTCGCGGCCGTATCGACGACGCTTGCGCTCGAAGGGGGTCGTGCCGACAGCTCCAATGCCGCCCTGTCCCGGGAGCTGCAGAGAGAGTTGCTGCTCCTCATCTCGGAGTCGGCCGCTTCACGCTGGACCACCATCCCGGCTCACGTCCGCGTGCCGCTCCTTGCGCGGCCGCAGCCGGAGTCGCTGCACCCCTCCGGGCCCGATCCCGCCACGATCGACCCACGAGAGCGCATCCTCGAGGCGGCTTGCAGAGCCGTCGTGAAACGGGGCATGGGCGCCACCCGCGTCGCCGACATAGCCCGCGAGGCCGGCGTCTCCCCGGCTGTAGTGCACTACCACTTCACGACCAAGGACGCGGTCCTGATGGAGGCCGCCCGCTGGGTCGAGAGAGAGACCATCGCCGAGCGCGATGCCATAGTCCACGCGGACTCGCCGGCCACGATCAAGCTTGGAGAGTTCCTCGAGCAGCAGCGTCTGCGCCACGACCTCTCCCGTCAGGAGATCATCCTCTACATCGGGCTGTGGGGCCGCGCCATGCGGTCTCCGGACTATCGAGCGGCCAGCACGCGCTCGCGTCACAAGTGGCGCGCCTACTTCGCGCGCATGCTCCGACAGGGGCTCGACGAACACGCCTTCCACCTGCGCTCCTCGCTCGACGACACGGTGGAACGCCTCACGGCGTTCCTGGACGGCATCACCATCCAGGTGCTCGTGGGACACCCATGGCTCGACGAGGAACGCGCCGCGCAGCTGATCTTCGATCAGTTCTCCTATGAGACCGGCTGCGATGGGATCGATCTGCGCGCCGCGGCGGCCGAGTGGGCGCGGCGACACCCGGATCAGCAGAGCCACCCGGCGGCCCAGACCGGGCGCTGAGCGGCCTCTGGGCCCTGAACGCTGAGGGGCCCGCCCCGGCATGTCGCCGGGGCGGGCCCCTCGCTTCACTGTCGTCCTTGTGCCGACACTCGGCCGGCGGCCTGTGGAAGGCTCAGGACGGCGGGATCTGCGCGAAGATCTGGTTCGGGTCGATGCCTTCCTTGCGGTTGCGCGCGTACATCCAGGCGACCAGGCCGAAGCCGATCGTGATGAAGCCCGCCAGGATGACCTGCGAGTAGAACAGCTCCAGCCAGCGGCCGACCATGAAGACGGTCCACCAGCCGATGAGCGACACGATCACACCCAGGATGGTGATGACCGGGATGCCGCCCCAGCTGTACTGGAAGGTGCACTTCTCATAGAGGTCCGGCCGCGTGTAGGGCAGGAACATGGCCGCCAGACCCACCGGCCAGATGAAGAACAGGGCCGTGAAGTCGAGGATGGCCAGCATGACCGCACCGACTTCGGCCCCCTGTGCGTCGCCCAGACCGATGAAGCAGCCGAGCAGACCCACGAAGCCGATGAAATGGGTCGCGTTGGTCGGCGTGCCGCGCTTGCTGACGGCGCAGAGGCCGAGCGGAAGCTGCCGGTCGAACGCCATGGCGAACACGCCGCGGACGGCGCCGATCCAGATGACCAGCGAGGTGTTGTAGTACCAGAAGAAGAAGCCGATCCCGAGCACGATGGCGAACCACGTGGACTGCGCGCAGACGCCAGCGTAGAACGGGATCGATGGGATCGGCGGTGTGGTACCCATCACCGCTTCGAGAGCCGCGTACGTTTCGTCGCTGGTGTTGTAGAGCCAGCTGTAGTCGCGGATGAACTCGCCGCCGAAGCAGAGACCCGGCGCCCACGCGTTCATGCAGTAGAGGAAGGCCACAGCGACGATGCCGATGGTCATGCCGCGCAGGAAGCTGGTCCGTGGCGTCTTGACCTCCGAGCCGACGAACGAAACGGACTCCAAAGCGCTGTAGGCCCAGAAGACAGACAGCATCATGCCGCCGAGCGCCTCCCAGCCGGGCATGATGGCATCGCCGATGCCCTGCTCGACGGCCGCCGCCTTGACGCCTTCAAAGGTACCGGCGCCCCAGACGCTGTTCCACGCCTCGGCGCCATCGACGACGAAGAAGATGACGATCGCCGCGATGGTGACGACCAGCGGCAGGTAGATCACGATGCGGATGAACCACTTCAATCGATCGAGGCCCATCAGCTGGAAGCCCCACACGACGAAGGTGAGGACGATCGACAGCCAGAGCCTGGTCCACTGGTTGGCGAACCAGTCGCCGGCGCTGACCAGGCTGCTGCTGCCGCTGATGGCCCCCGCCACCTGCAGGGCCGAGGAGATCAGGTTGATGCCGATGTAGTTGAGGAAGCCCACGGCGAACCCGGAGCTGATGATCCACAGCCAGTTCGGCAGGAATCCGAGCAGCGGATGGGTGACGCGGGAGATGACGACGTACATGGCGCCGGAGCGCGGGAACGAGCTTGCGTAGATGGCGATGAGGATGACGGGGAACAGCCACAGGAGCGCGCCAAGAAGGAATGCGAGCACCATGTTGCCGCCGGGATCGGTGCCGGGCACCTTGACGGCGTAGTAGGTCATGCCCGAGGCCGCCGGGCCGGCGATGGTGAGCAGGAGGACGTCCCACCAGCTCATCTCGCGCACGAGCCCGGAGGCTTTCCGTGCAAAGACGACGGTTTCTTCTGCCATGGAAACCCCCAAGGGTCAGAAGCGGATGGGTCCGCACCGTGAACCACGGTGCCACGAGAGCGAGCGCGCCACGCGATTACCCGCGGACACGCCGTTCGCAGTCACTCCAGGCCCTACCCCCTTATGCGTCGACGGCGCGACGGGCCGCACTGCGGCCGCTGTACGGAATATCCACCTATGCACAAGCCCCTGTCAAGACGAATTGACTCGACAGTCAAGTCACGGGCCGGCGGTCTCCGGCCCAGGACGAGCGTCAGGAGTCAGCGGCGGAGGCTCGCCGTCCGTCCGACGACACGCCGTTCGTCGTCACGGTGGATTCGGCGGCGCGTTGACAGCCCCCCGGTGCTGCTGTTGACTAGTGTCGCGTCCCCGAAGTAACGACATCAGGCCGCCAACGGCTTGCCGGTGTAGGTCCAGCGGAACGGCTTGGCGCGCTGCTCCGAGTAGCTGCGGATGTAGGTCATGATCTGGGCGATCA
>Ga0172371_10000213_pt1 | contig 84946 bp, 65 predicted proteins | sample Lak12m_FD_114543 | JGI IMG/M metagenome (GOLD analysis project Ga0172371, IMG submission 114543) | Freshwater microbial communities from Kabuno Bay, South-Kivu, Congo - kab_022012_12m | ecosystem: Environmental > Aquatic > Freshwater > Lake | place: Democratic Republic of the Congo: South-Kivu...
AGCGGATAAAACAGGGCATTTGGTGCTTTAAAGCCCCTTTTGGCTATTTAAATGCCCGGGACGGCCAAAATAAGGCCGTTATACTTATTGATCAGGTAAGAATGCCTTTGGTTAAGTTAGCCTTTGAACGCTTTGCGACCGGCTTATATCAAATTGAACAAATTAGAAAGACATTAAATGATAAAGGCTTTAGAACACATAAAGGCCGGGAATTAACTTTGCAAACACTCCATGAAATGCTCCGAGAGAAATTTTATATTGGAATTATGACGGTTAAGGGGCAAGAATATGCCGGCAGTCATGAGAAATTTATTGATGAGCGGATTTTTTGGAAATGCCAAAAATTATTTCGCAACGCCGATAAAGGCGATTGTATTTCTTTAGGCCGAGTTAATGAAAGTTTCCCCTTGAGACATTTTGTAATTTGCTCGCATTGTGGCAGTCCGCTAACCGCCCACTTCTCAACCGGAAAAATGGGCGTTAAATATCCCTATTATAAATGCTATAACAAAAAATGTGGCGAGTTAAAATCAATTGCAAAAAAAGAAGTGGAAAATAATTTTTTATTAGGCCTGAAAAAGATCAGCTATCAGCCCGATATGGCCAAAGCGGTTAAAAAAGCGGTTATTGAAGTTTATGAAGAAAGGAAGAATGAAATAAACAGTGATTCTAATTCGCTTAAATTACAACTGGAAAATTTGAAAGCCGAAAAAGATAAATTGATAGAATTAAAGAAAAAGGAATTATTGGACGATGATGATTTTAGGGAAGAAATGGATAAAGTAAAAATTATGATTTCCGAAAAGCAGGAAAGACTGCTTTATTGTAAGGATGACGGCTTTGATATTAAAAAGAATTTAGATAAGGTTTTTGATTTTATGTGTAATTTGCCGGATTTCTACGAAAAGGCCAATTATGCCACTAAACTCAAAGTCCAGAGTTCGATTTTTAAGGAAAAACCCTCTTTTAATTTTTACACATTTCGAACTCCGAAATTATCGCCAATCTTAGAAACAAAAAGAGACTTGGCTAATGCCAAATCTCGTAATGTGGGGAGCCTGGTACGATTTAGGAACCTGGCTCGTTGATAATAGTTATGTTGATATTATAGCCTTAGACAAATAAAAAAGGAAGTCTGATGTTTTAGACTTCCTCAGTTAATAATTTATAACGGGCGCAAACCCTTTGAGCTTTCGTAAATAACCCGAGGGTTTGGGTTCGCTCCATTAAAAGCAGTCGAGTATGGATGCATGTAGGTTCTCTTTTGTTCTTCCCACCTATCGTTAGCTTCTTTTAATATTTTTTCCCATTTTATTGCTGCTTCTGCAGTTGCGTCCTTTTCATTAGAGGACTCTAAGGCAACTTTTATGTCTTCAAGACCGTTTCTAAACGTGCCAGCCTCCATCGTATTTATTTCTGAATAAACAAGGTACCACATGATTTTATCCTTTTTTAAGATTAATAATTATTTGATTAATTACTAAATCCGCCTTCCGCCAGCTGGCGAATTTAGACGAGCTTGGTAATTAACCAAATATAACCTTATTTGTGAACGGACTATCTTAATGTCTACATGATAGCATATTTATATTAAACTGTCAATAGATTGACAAGTTCAGCGCAAAATAGCCTAAAAACACTAATAAAAACGGCAAAATGGCTTGAATAGCCTTGCGCGCAAGATGGTGCAATAGAGATTCTGTATAGTAAGAGTATAAATTAAGATTTTTTCTATTTAGCCCTGATTTTTTAAACAAGATATTAACTTTTTTTCTTTTTCGGCGGATCCCCCGGAGGGGGAGCCGAAAAAGAAAAAGTTATCCTTGTTTAAAAGAACTGTTAATTAGAATAAGAATCTGAATAGCTAATCATTTAACCAATATGAAATATATCCTCTACGCTCGCAAGTCTTCAGAAGACAAGAGTAAACAAATACTATCGCTAGAAAGTCAGGTTTCAGAAATGAAAAAACTGGCTAATAGTTTAGGTTTGGAAATTGATAAAATATATACGGAAAGTAAATCGGCTAAATTGCCAAATAACAGACCGCTATTTTTAGAGATGCTTAAACTGCTGGAAAATAATAATGAGGCCGAAGGCTATGGAATATTATGCTGGAAAATTGATAGGTTAAGTCGTAATCCAATAGATAGCGGGAAAATTCAATGGCTATTACAACAGTCTAAAATCAAAGTGATTCAAACTAGCGATAAACAATATTTGCCCTCAGATAATGTCCTGCTGTTAAACATTGAGGGGTCAATGGCTAATCAGTATATTTTAGACTTGAGCAAAAATGTTAAACGAGGATTAAGGACTAAACTGGAAAAAGGCGGGTGGCCATGTATTGCTCCAATTGGTTATTTGAATGATGGCAAGGGTGGAATTTTAATTGATAAAGAACGAGCTCCTTATGTTAAACAAATATTTGAGATGTATATCAGCGGTAATTATACGATTAAAGAAATCGCCGATAAAATATATGTTTCCGGATTAAAAAGTCGGGGCAGTAATAAATATCATAAGTCGCAAATATATACCCTGCTAAATAATAAATTCTATTATGGCGTTATGACTTCGCACGGCGAAGAATATCAAGGCAATCATAAACCGATAATCTCTAAACGACTATTTGAAGAGGCGCAAGAAATGGCGAACAAAAAACAGCATATTAAGAAAAACAAATTGGACTTTATTTTTCGAGGGCTAATGGTCTGCGCTCATTGTGGTTGTCTATATACCGCTTCTAAGAAACGAGGTAAACATATTTACTATTACTGTACCAATGGGAAGAATAAATGCGAGGAACATAAGAGCTATTTAAAAGAAGGTGATGCAATAACAATGTTGGCTGATGTTTTTGAACGATTAATTTTTCCAGAAGAAGCAATAAATTTGATGTATGAGGCTAGTCTGAATAAACTAAAGCAGGAAGCAGAAAATCAAGAATATCTTAAAACTAAAAATGAGCTTTTGAAACAGCTCAAAATTAGAGAGGATAGGCAAGCGGAACTATTTAACCTGCTTTTGGATAAAAGTATTAACAAAGAGGATTTTGAGGCTAAGAAAAAGATAATAGCAGACGAGCTGAGCTCGCTTAACGAGGAATTAAAAACTTTAGAAAACAAAAACCAGCCACTAGCTCAAACTACTTTGGAACAAATGAAAAATCTCTTTTTAGCCCAACAGGCTTTAAGAAATAAGTTTTTAAAGGCTAAACCAAATAAGCAAAGAGAAATAATAAAAAATATACTTTGGAACGCCGAAATCAGGGATGGAAAAATTACTAATATTAAATTTAAAGAGCCATATTCTCTATTCGCAAAAGACCCCCAAAATGGGAGTCTTGACTTAAGGTGGACCCTAAGGGATTCGAACCCTTGACCCCCTGCTTGCAAAGCAGGTGCTCTAGCCAGCTGAGCTAAGGGCCCAATGGTAATTTTAGATTAACAATTGTTGGTTATTTAGTCAATTATCAGATATTAGGATTGGTATTTTAATAATGGACTTAGTAGCCAGCGTCCAAAACTAGGTCCACTACCAGTTAAAATGAGTATTCCGATAAAGATACCGATTACGCCAATTAATTTATAGCCCAATCTGGTGCCGCCTTCAGCCCCAAGTTTTTCCTCAAACCAAGCAATGCGACCGAAATTATTAACCAGCCATTCGGTCCTAAGGACCATAAAACAGCCGGCCACAATAATAATGATTCCAATAATAATGTGTCCCATATTATTTTATATAATTTAAAGGATTATATTTTTTACCATTAATAATAACTTCAAAATGAATATGCGGTCCCGTTGACCAGCCGGTCGATCCCATGGCCGCGATATTTTCCCCTCTTTCTACCTGATCGCCGGCTTTTACAAATAATTTAGAGGCATGGGCATAGCGAGTTTTAATACCACCGCCATGATTAATCACCACATTATAACCATAGCCCGTGTTCCAGCTAGCAGATTCCACCGTTCCGTCATCGGCAGCATATAAAGGTGTGCCAGTTTTATTTCCGATATCTAAGCCGGTGTGTCTCCAGGAATAATATTGGGTGATACGATGACCGACCGTAGGCCAAAGCATTTTACCGCTTCCACCGCTAGCCGCCGGTGCTTTTACTAAATCAGTAATAGCGGAGATTCCTGTGTAGCTGCGAGAAGTTTTTGCGACCGTAGTAATTTTGCTAGCTCCCGGCAGAATTATTTTTTGGCCAGCCTTTAATCCATTAGCCAAATCATTACAACTTAAAATTTTATCCTCTTCGATTTTATAGGTTTTAGCAATTTTAGAAATGGTGTCGCCGCTTTTCACGGTGTAGAGTATACCGCTATATGGTAAAATCATTAACTGGTTTCCAGGGCGGATCAAACTAAAGGCGCTTAAATTATTAGCCCATAAGATGGTGTTGATAGTAATATTGAACTTTCGAGCAATGGTACTGACAGTATCACCTGTTTGGACAGTATAGTAAACAATTTCCGTTCTTTGAGGGACCACTCCGCCGCCCAAAGTTTCAGTGCTAATAATTTTTGGTTTTAAAATAGTATCACCGCTGTTATTTAGGGATAGCAGATCAAGATCTTCCAAGGGCTCATTGGTTAACAGAGAGTTTTCTTTATCCAGGGCGCAGGAATCGTCTATATATTTTTCTTTTCCAGCCATCATTAGACTGCCAGGCGTGGAAGTTTCTTCAATTAGTTCCTCGGTTTTTAAACTGCCAAATTCGGATTGGATCAAATTGGCCATAACTGTTTTATGAATTTTAGTTTCCATGGCTGAAACTTTATTTGAGCTAAAAATATTAATAAAAACTAAAACTAAACAAAGTCCAAAGATAAAAAAATAAACAGTTTTGCCCTTAATTAGTTCAAAGGGTGATTTATGAAAAGCGTAGGTCTTTTTCAGACGAAAGATTTGATAGTATATTTTGACTAATATTTTATAAAAAAATATTTTAAAAACTAAACGAAAAAAGCCGGCTATTAAACGAAAAACTCTGCCCAACAGAATACCAATAAGTCGCAAGGTTTTTATAATTATTAAGCCGGTTTCAACTGCCGCCCTCTTAAATTGTAGATTATTAGTCTTAATATGATTATTATTAGACTACTAATTATACTATCATTTTTAAACTTTTATAGTCAATTTATGCTATAATATAAATAATTGAATTAATTCTAAAGATTTTTATGACTAAAATAGTTTTTCTACGTCATGGTGAAAGCACTTGGAATAAAAAAGGCCTATTTACTGGTTGGGTTGATGTTGATTTAACTACTCATGGCCGCCAGGAAGCCCGGGAAGCTGGTTGTCGATTGAAGAGAGCTGGCTTTAAATTTGATATTATTTTTGAAAGTTTTTTAAGCCGCTGTCGCGAAACCACCAAACTTGTTTTAGAAGAATTAAAAATTAAACCTCGCATTCGACGGGACTGGCGCTTGAATGAACGACACTATGGGGCTCTTCAGGGATTAAATAAAAAGGCTATGGTCGAAAAATATGGCGAAGAGCAGGTGTTTATCTGGCGTCGTTCCTGTAAGGTTCGACCACCCAGAATAAAAAAAGGCAGTCGCTATGATCAGAGTGATAATTTAATGTATCTAGAGAAAAATATTCCCGTTCCCATGACTGAAAGTTTACAGGATGTGGAAAAAAGAGTCGCTGTTTTTTGGAAAGAAATGATTCGGCCAGCGCTTAAAGGGAAACAGTCTATTTTAATCTCTGCTTCGGGAAATACTTTACGGGCTCTAATCAAATTTTTAGATGGTATGTCAGCCGAAAAAGTAATGGCCTTTAATATCCCTACCGGGCTTCCATTGATTTGTGAATTGGATGATAAATTTTATTACCGAAGACATTATTATCTGGCCAGCAAGAAAGAATTACTGAAAGCGGTTAATAAAGTAAAAAATCAGATAAAATTAAAAAAATAAATTTATCAGGAATGGCTCATTAGCCATTCTTTTGTAACCACCAATCAATTGACAGTTGTGTTGAATTTATATATAGTTTGAAGACATTAATTAACGTCCTTTTATAATTTTTAACAATATAAATCCCAATAATCCCATGCGACCATTAGACAATATGACCTCAGTAATTGTAGTTACCGAGGAACCAGTGCCACCGCCAATTTTAAGACTGACTCAGACAGTCACTGATTTAGCGATAATCCCTATTAGTCAGATTGATGAGGTGTTTCAATTTTTAGAGATCAATTCTCGTCGGATTGATATTGTGATAATTGAATCAGCCACCATAACTACCCAGGGGATCGAAGTGACTAAGCATTTTCAGGAATTTGTGGTTAGATTAAAAAATTCTTTATCCACTGCCATCACCCATTTTATTGGTCTATTCCCCGACGATGAGATCCATGAATGGAGTTCTCCCAAAGGAATTCGCTGCTGTTATCCGAATAATGTTAATTATTTGTTTCAGGAAATGAAACTTATACCCGGAGGACAGCTCGACTAAAAAACAAAACGCTTTCATATTTCAGGAAGCGTTTTTTATAAATAAAATAAGTTATTTTACAATAATTGGGAACGGTTTAGTGTGGCCATAGGGCCGGGGGCCAACTTGGCAAAATTTGGCCAAGTGTTTTTTAAAATAGGGAGGCTTGGTTTCTTGAATTCGACCGATCAGATAATAGGTTAGAGCCATAATTAAACCCTCTTTGGGCTGGGGAGGTAATTTTATTGACCAACGATGTTTTGGATCGCCGAAATATTTATTTTCTCCTAAACTGATTACTAATTCTTTATTCCAGGGATGAACAAAGCGAGCATGGCGGGCTTCCCCAAAGCTAAAGGCCCGCAGAGAAAGGTGGGGTCCAAATAGTTCATTTCTTTTTATTTCTAGCATCGGCGCCACAGAGGAAGCTTCATCTGGCAGAATAAAAGCGTAGGCCTGATATTTAGAAAAATTTTTCGGTAATTTTACAGTCGAGATAATTTTTTTTATTTTCTGGCTATCTTCCCCGGTAGTCGATAAGATCATACCTAGGTAGGTGGAAACATTATAGGTATATGGTTCTGGGAGTTTTTGATAAACTAAAGTTTGGTCGACCCAGCGAGCTGCCGTGGATTGTGACGAGCAAGTTAATAGAGTAGTTTTTAAATTATTTTTTTTAGCCAGCTTAATTTCCCAGACAGAATCTTTTTCTCCCGAAGCAGAAATTACCAATGCCTGTTTGATGGTTTTATTTTTAATCAGCTTTTTATAACCAGCTATTGTTTGTTTAAAATTACTTTCATTACTGATAATAGCTGATTGCTGGCCAAAGATAATTAGGCCGGTATTGTAGGCATTGCCGCTACCTACTACTAGGGGAAAATTAAATTGTTTTAAATTTAAACGCGGTGGCTTGTTTTTGCTAAAAAAATCTAGGGCGGCCAAAACACTTTCACTAAGGTTGGGAAGTTTTTTATTATCCATATTTTTGTTTTATTTTACTTGTATTTTTATTATAATTCATCTTGATTTTTATTTCAATTTAAGGTAAGATGAAAATACTTATTTAAGATTTTATTGGTATTTTTTATTTTATGTCCGGTCATTCTAAATGGGCGACAACTCATCGTCAAAAAGCTATTATAGATGCTAAGCGGGGCGCTATTTTTACTAAACTAGCTAATATTATTACCATTGCGGCCCGTCGGGGTGGTGATCCAGAGAGCAATCCTTCTCTTCGGGCAGCCATTGATAAAGCGCGAGGTGCTAATATGCCTAAGGACAATATTGAACGAGCCATTAAAAAGGGAACCGGTGAGTTAGCCGGCGAGCAGGTAGAAGAATTATACTATGAGGGGATTATTCCACCAGGCGTTCAAGTGATAGTAAAATGTTTAACCGATAATAAAAATCGTAGTGGCTCTACCGTTCGCCATTTATTTACTAAAAATAATGGCGCCTTTGGAGCTGTTATGTGGAATTTTTCCCAATTGGGAGTGATTAGAATCCCCCAAGAAATTATCCGAGAAAAGCATCTGAATAATGAAAGTCTAGAGTTAGAATTAATTGACCGGGGAATAATTGATTTTCAAAAGGAACAGGAAGGTATCATTATTCATACGGAAGTAGCCGATTTGCAAAAAATAAAAGATTTTTTAGATGAAAAAGATTTAAGAATAGAACAGGCGGAAATTGAGTATGTCGCCAAAGAAAAATTAGATCCTCCCGAATCAGAAAAGGAAAAATTGGAGAAATTTTTTGAGGAATTAGACGATAACGAAGATGTTAATGATTATTATACTAATTTATCATAATGCCATTAACTATGGCTAAAATTATTTTAGGCATCGACCCGGGAATAGCTGACACCGGCTATGGTGTAATCAGAGTTGAGGGCAACAAATTGATTTGTTTAGATTATGGCACCATTAAAACCAGCCCCAGCCTAGATTTAATTAGTCGTTTAGAAATACTACATCAGGAATTGGATCGAATTATAAAAAGACACCGACCAAACTTAGCCGCCATTGAGCAGCTGTTTTTTAATAAGAATGTGCGGACCGCCCTGATTGTTGGCCAGGCTCGGGGTGTTGTTTTATTAACCCTAAAGCAAAATCGATTGGACATCATTGATTTTACCCCCTCCCAAGTCAAACAAGCTGTTTCCGCTTATGGACAAGCGTCTAAAATGCAAATTCAAAAAATGGTAAAATTAATTTTAAATTTAAAAGAAATCCCCCGACCGGATGATGCTGCTGATGCTCTGGCTGTGGCCATTTGTGCTCTAAATTCAAAATTATGTCTAAAAAACTTAAAATAGTTCACATTGCTTCCGAGGTAGCTCCTTTTTCTAAAACCGGTGGTCTAGGCGATGTTACCCGCAGCTTGCCTAAGGCCCTGCAAAGATTGGGTCATGAGGTTATTATCATTACTCCGCTCTATGGGCAATTGATTGATAAGCAGGCTAATCAATTAAAGTTGATTTTAGAAAATGTTGATTTGCGTTTGAATTCTCAGGAAACAGTTAAAGTTAATTATTGGCGCGGCTATCTCATGCGTGGTCTGCCAGTATATTTTGTGGAATGTAAAAAGTTTTTTTCTAAGCATAAACATATTTATGGTTCCACCAGGGAGAATGCCCGTTTTCTAGTTTTTAATGTGGCTGCTTTAAAATTACTTTCCCTATTAAAATATTCAGCCGATATTATTCATTGCCATGATTGGCAAACTGGTTTGACCCCCTATTATCTCAAGACTGATTTTCGTTATTCTAAAACATTAAAGAAAGCCAAAACAATTTATACTATTCATAATTTAATTTTTCAATTCGGCCATAATTGGTGGGAAATTCCACCGGAGCGCAAAGACTATGGACGTAGCCGCATCCCCCACCTAGACGATCCTGTCCTGGAGGATATTAACTTTGCTAAACGCGCTATTTTATCGGCTGACTTAATTAATACAGTTAGTGAACAATATCGGGAAGAGATAATGACTAAGAGTTTTGGTCAGGATTTACATCGAATTTTAAAAAATCGAGCCCACCGCCTCTACGGCATTATCAATGGCATTGATTATAATACCTATAATCCAGAAAAGGATAAAAGTTTACAAAAGAAGTATTCGCTGCTCAATCCAGCGGCCAAAATTGACAATAAGCTTTTTTTGCAAAAGAATTTACATTTGTCCGTTGATAAAAACGTACCAATTTTATGCTTTACTTCTCGAGTTACCTTCCAAAAGGGCTTTGATTTGATTTTAAAAACTATTAATTATTTATTAAAATTAGACTTGCAATTAATTTTCATGGGCGACGGACGTAAAGAATATATTGATGCCATAAAAAAGTTGCAAAAAAAATATTCTAGTAAGATAATTTGGCTGCCCTTTAATCAGGAGTTGGAAACTTTGATTTACGCCGGCTCTGATTTCTTCATTCTGCCATCGGTTCATGAGCCCTGCGGTATTAATCAACTAATCGCCATGCGCTATGGCTGCATCCCCATTGTTCGTGGCATTGGCGGTCTCTATGATACCGTAGATAATTTTAATCCCACTACTTCCCGGGGAACCGGCTTTGTCTTTAAAAGCGAAGATGAAATGATTTTTTATGCTACCATTATTCGAGCCCTGGAAAATTACAAATATAAAACAGTTTGGCAAAATTTAGTGAAGCGAGCCATGAAACAATCTACCAGTTGGGAGATCCCCGCTAAGAAATATTTAGAATTATATAAAAAGGTTTTAAAAGAATAATCTATGTTGTGGTTAAATTTTTTACATTTTTATCAACCGGCCAATATTGAACCCTATAATATTCGAGAAGCGCTGAATAAAAGTTATTGGCGCCTGATTCGATTATTAGAAGAGCATCCCAACTTGAAATTTACTTTCAATATTAGTGGTTGTTTACTGGACAGAATAAATGAAGAGGGAAAAATTGATTTTTTTGTTCGCCTCCAGAAATTGATTCGTCGAGGGCAGGTGGAATTAACTGGCTCCGCAGCCTATCATGGTTTTTTGCCGCTTTTACCGGCCAGTGAAGTGGTTCGCCAAATTAAAGAAAATGAACAGATTTTGCATAAATATTTGGGTTTCAATTTAAAATTAAAAGGTTTCTTTTTGCCAGAGATGGCCTATAGTTTGGCGGTAGCTAAAATTGTGAAGAAAATGGGGTATTCGTGGTTGATTTTAGGAGAACCAGCCTATGGTGGTAGAACTGGAAAACGACCAGATCCCCGTTTAATTTATCGTGATCAAGCTAGTCAATTAAAAATTATCTTCCGCAATCGTCAACTATCTTTAGCTTATCCGCCAGATCAATTATTACCTCTATTTAAAAAGTTAGAAAAAAATAAATTAAATCCCCAGGATAAAATTCCATTCATCACTGCCAGCGATGCTGAGCTCTATGGTCTGCGCCACGAAGATCCCACAGCTGAATTAGAAAAAATTGTTAAAGTTAAATCTTTGCGAACGATGTCCTTCTCTCAATATATTGAAAAATTTCCTGTTTCCAAAATAGAAACGATTAAAATTCACCCCAGCTCCTGGGAGTCAAATAGCCAGGATATTCGTCGGGGGAAACCCTATCGTCTATGGTTTGATCCAAAAAATAAAATTCAGGTTTATCTCTGGAAATTAGCTAACCTAGCCCTATCTTTAGGGGAGAAGTATAAGAAAGATAAAAATTATCAATGGCATCGTTGGCATTTAGTTCGCGGATTAGCCAGTTGTACTTTTTGGTGGGCCAGTTCCCAGGATTTTTCTAAAGTTTTTGGCCCCTATGCCTGGAGCCCCCAGGATATTGAGCGGGGGCTGGAAGATTTAATTCGTTCGGTTCGTTCCTTTTTTGATTTTAGGACTAAAAGAGATAAGTTATTAGCGGAAAGATATTATTTGAAGATTAAGAAGATAATTTGGGAAGAACATTGGAAAAAACATTGGAAAAAATAATATGAATAAAATTTTAAAATTATTAGATGAAAATTTTGTTTTAGATTTATTTTCCCGAGAGGTGTTGCCTCAATATCCGGAATATTCAGAGATTCAAAAAATAAAATTTCAACCCTACAAAAAGTTGGTTTGGGAAACCACCTATCATGTGGTTTTCGGCTTTGAAGTTAGTTTTCTAAAAGCGGATCAAACCACGGATAAAATTTTAATAGTTTGCACTGCCCACAGCAATGAGCCGCGGAAAAATGTTTATGAGGCTTTAAAATACTTGTGGGATAATGGTTTAACTAGAGGGCATTTTGATTTACCTCGACCGCTATTTTATTCTGAACAATTCAACGCCACCTTTTATCAAGGTTTGATGGGCGAGAATTTGTTTTATTATATTAAACAAAAAGATGTGGCCACCCTAGAGAAAATGATTATTGCCTCCGCTAAATTATTTGCTCGATTACATCAGGTTAAAGCTGGTCCGGAGGTTAATTTTAATCCCAGCAATGCTAATATTAAAACGGTTATACCGGGAGTAGAAAGAATTTTTAAAGAGATGTCACGGCGCTATAATCATCAATATAATGAAGATTTGGAAAAAATGTATAATTATTTTTTAGCTGAGGAGAATAAATATTTTCCTAAAATTGATGACCTGGTTCTTATTCATGGCGACGCCCATACGGAAAATATCATTAAAACCGGAGAAAATGATATTGGTTTAATAGATTTTACCGATATTTGTTTAAGTGATTTTGCTCGTGATCTTGGTACGTTTATACAACAGTTAGAATATAAAATAATGGTAAAAATTAAAGACCAAGTTTTAGCAGATAAAATGAAAAAACTATTTTTAGACAATTATTTACAGGCGACTAATTTAAATCTAGATGATAATCTACAGAGTCGTATTAATCTCTATTATAATTGGACGATTATTCGGACGGCCACCTTTTTATTTATGAAGCATGAAAACGATCCCCAGTTGGCCGAACAACTTTTCTATCAAGCTAAGACTAATTTAGGCCTCTAAACATGAATAAGAACCAGCCAAAAATTAAAATTGCCCATATCCACGTTTGGGATAAAAACAATAAGGGTGATGCCGGGATTGTTTTGGCGGTTCAAGAGTTGCTACGTCAGAAATTTCCCAATTGCCAAATTGAAGATTTTTCCTTGACTGTTTTAGGGAACAGCGACAAGAAAGAAATTGTTAAAATTAATCAAGCAGACTTGGTAGTAATTGGTGGTGGCGGCATTTTTTATTCTTATTTTCTTCCCTATAGTCTAAAAATAATCCGATCTATTAAAAAACCGATTGTTTTATTTGGCGTTGGCTATATTAGAGAGGTGGATGCCCCGCCATTATCCAAGGCGGCTGCTAGGAGTGCCGCTTTTTTAGTTAATAAAGCTAAGTTAGTGGGAGTGCGAGATAATAATACTAAAAAGTTTTTGGTTCAAAATGGAGCGGATTCTAAAAAGATAAAAGTAATTGGCGATCCGGCAGTTATTCTTTCAGAAAAATCTAGTAAATATAAATTAACCAGGAAGGTCAGAATTGGTTTGAATTTGAATTATGCTGGCTGGCTGGGGTTTGGCAAATGGCATGATGATATTTTATCTGCCTATGAAGCCGTGGCTGAATATTTTCAAAACAAATATCAAGCTCAGATTTATTATTTACAACATCATCCTGGAGAAGATAAAATTTATGCCCAATTAAAAATTAAGAATTTAAAAATAGTTAACCTTTCTCCTTGGGAGCAAAAACATGTTTATGGCCAATTAGATTTGGTAGTCGGTGTGATGTTACATGTGGGAGTGATGGCTTTTGGCGCCGGTACTCCGGAAATTAGTGTGGCCTATGATCTACGAAATTATAGTTTTTCCCAATTTATCAATCACCCCGAATTAGTGGTTGATCTAGACAAATTAAGGGGCGGGGAATTGTTAAAAAGAGCAAAAATAGTTTTTAGAAAGAGAAAATATTATAAAAAAGAATTTGCTAAAATTAAAGAAAAAATTACTAATAAACAAAGTAAATTTTTAGATCTTTTAGCTTAATATTGACATCTTTATAAAATAATGTTAATATTAGTGGTTAAAATGATCTTTACCATTTACTACTAACAGGAGCGTTCAAAGCTTCTTTTTTATTTTTAAAGTAGCTTTGAACGCTCTTGTTAGGGAACGCCCTTAGCTAGTACTCTCCGCGATTAACACCCAATAGAGGCCCAACCAGCCAGGAGATGGGACTGACAAACAGCTGACTGCCGGGAAAGCACGGATTTACCCTGATACAATTTAAGTCCCCGAGCAGGCGGGGCAGAGAAATGAGTGAAAATAACAAACCGGTTTTTTCGCACAACGCGAAATTAAGAGACGGACGAATTTACCACGGATCCTATATCCACAACGGAGTAGTAACAGACATCATCACTGTGGATGGTGATACCGTCCATCGTTCAAATTGCCCCGATCTTTTCACGGATCTCTTTCACCGTTTTGATTCAGAAAGTGGTGTGCCCATGGAAGCGGTAAATTCCGCCGTGAGTTTCCTCCGCCATGAACAATGGCAGCGTCGGGAGAAATTCCGGATGACCGTTCACAAGGCCGAAGATTTTTTTTCAGCCGAAGAGCTCACTAAAATCAAAGTATGGTCCCAGGGAAATTCCATTAAAACTTTGGAGGCAGCTATGCGGCTACGGGAATTTGGTATTGATTCTAGCCAAACTCTTTACTTCGTTCGGAATCTCAGCTGTAATCAATTGTTTGATTTCTGTCGCCTAGTCAAGAATTACGGGGAAGGAAAAACTTCTGGTAAAATTCGGCACATTGTCGATAAGGCCAGGAATTTTACCTACCTTCGCCATTGTCTGCCGGAAATGAAACGTTGGTCTGGTAATCTGCCGGAAGTGTTGGACACACTGGAAGTTTTTGCTAATATCCTGGCTGCCAGGGAAGATGAACTGGCAACCAATAATCTGGGGGATTACTGCCCCCAGTTGAAAAAATTATCGAAGGTGGCCTAAAGCCACTTTTCTCCAAGGGGTAATGTTTTCGGACATTGCCTCTTTTTTTATTTACTTTCCGCCTGTTTTATAATATTCTATTGATATAATCTAATCTATGATTTCCACTCATCCCCAGTCCAAGATTTCCGGTATTATCCCAGTTATGGCGGCCTTTACGGGCAATGCCTTGGTTTGTGCTGGTAAATTTGTGGGTTTTTTAATGACCGGCTCTGGCGCCATGTTTTCCGAAGCAGTTCACAGTTTTGCTGACACCGCCAACCAATCTTTATTAATTATTGGCGTTCGTAAATCAGTTAAAAAACCGGATCGTCTCTATCCCTATGGCTATGGTAAGGAAAGATTTATTTGGGCGCTGATTTCAGCCTGCGGCATTTTTTTTATTGGCTGCGGTATCACCATTTATCATGGGGTGACTTCATTAATTAAACATCCGGCGATTCATTTTAGTGTTTGGAACTTCTATATTCTATTAGCCGCTTTTATTATTGAATCATTTACCCTGTGGTTGGCTTTTAGAGATCTAAAAATTCATTTTCCTGAAGCCAAATGGAAAACTATTTTCAGGGAAGCTGATCCCACCACTCTAGCAGTAATCTATGAAGACGGCTTAGCAGTACTGGGCGTGCTAGTGGCCGGAGCGAGCATCGCCTTGTCATATTTAACTGGCAAGATATATTGGGATGCCATTGGTTCTATTGTTATTGGCGTATTGTTGGGAATAGCAGCTATTATTTTAATTGCTAAAAACCGAAATTTTTTAATAACTAAATCTATTCCCTTGGAAACCGAGGAATTAGTTAAAGAAATTTTACGCAGTGATCCCACCATTGAAAAGGTGTTGGATTTTAAGTCAGCTATTTTGGATGTTGATAAATATTTAATTAAATGTGATGTGGAATTTAATGCTTCAGCCATGATCAAGCAATTAGCTAAGCATCACTTTTTAGAGAATGAATATGAGTCAGTCAAGGAAAGCTATGAAAATTTTATGAAGTTTTCTGTGGACTATATGGATCGAGTACCGCGCATGGTTGGCAAAAAGATTGATGAGCTAGAAAAAAAGATTAGAACCCAGGTTCCTCAGGCTGTCTTCATTGATATTGAAATTAATTGAAATTCGCCTTTTGGCTTATGTTAGCAGTGTGATATAATGTATTTGTTACTTAATTTATATGTCTCGCAAGAAAAAAAATACCAACCCCATGGATTATATTAGTTTGCCCGATTTTGAATTGGATGATCGAGCCAAACGTAGTATTATTATTGTAATTTTACTGGTTTTTGGTCTAATTAGTCTTTTGGGCTTATTTAATCTCTCTGGTCATTTTGGAGTATTTCTGTCTAAGTGGCTGACTTTGATTTTCGGTTTTGGAAAATTTTTAGTCCCCCTAATATTTTTATATTGGGCCCTAATGTTAATTAGACAAGCTAAACGTCCACTTCGCTTCGCCGATTATTTGGGGTTAAGTTTGTTGTTGGTTTCTTACCAAACTTTATTTCATTTTTTCTATAAACAGGAAAACTGGGAGGCCCTAGTTCAACTGGGCAAAGGTGGCGGTTATATTGGTTTGTATTTAAGTAAATTATTCTTTTATTTGTTTGGTTTTTGGGGTGGCGTCATCGTCCTAATTGCTTTCTTGTTGATTTCTTTAGTATTAGTATTTAATACTTCTCTATCTCGCATTATCGGCCAGGAGAGCTTCTTGCTACAAATTTTTAGGCCTCTGGTTTTATTCTTTAGAAATTTATTTTCTAATTCCGAAGAGGAGAATGAAGAGGGGAAGAATTTCATTGATCAGGCTCGCGGAAATATTTTAGGTGCTTGGCAAAAAAAGGAAGTAGATGAATTAGCAGAAGAAGGTGAAGAAGAGGAGGAAGAGGTTGTTAGCCCGGCGGCCCTTAAAAAAGATCAACCCAAAGTTCAGGAAAAAATTGTTTGGCCCAAACGAACCATTAGGATTGATTTGCCTCTAGAATTATTAAATAATAAATTTAGCAAGGCCATCGGTGGAGACATTGAAGCCGCCGAACAAAAAATTAAAAAGACTTTGGAAAAATTTGGCATTGAAGTGGAAATGGGAGAAACTAAGGTTGGCCCGACGGTTACCCAATATACTTTTCGGCCGGCAGAGGGCGTTAAATTATCACGCATTACTACTCTCAATAATGATCTTTCTCTAGCTCTAGCCGCCCATCCCATTAGAATTGAAGCGCCCATCCCTGGCAAATCTTTGGTGGGAATTGAGGTACCCAATAAAGCTAAAGCCATTGTTGGTCTCCGGGAAATTTTGGAAGATGATGCCTTTAAGACTAGAAAGAATAATTTATTTATTGCTCTGGGCAAGGATGTGGCCGGTTCCGCCTGGCTCTATGACATCACTCGAATGCCTCATTTGTTAGTAGCCGGGGCCACCAATTCTGGAAAATCAGTTTGTTTAAATGCCATTATTGTTAGTCTGTTATATCAAAATAATCCCGAAGACTTACGATTTATCATGGTTGATCCCAAGCGAGTCGAATTACCTACCTATAACGGCATTCCCCATCTATTAACTCCAGTTATCACTGATGTTAATAAAACCATTAATGCTTTGAAATGGTGTTTGAATGAAATGGAGCGTCGCTATGATTTGTTAAATAAATCAGGCAAAAGAAATATCCAATCATATAATGCTGCCACCAAAGAAAGATTACCATACATTGTCTTTATTATTGATGAGTTGGCTGACTTTATGATGACTTCCGGCCGAGAAATGGAAGCGGCCATTATTCGTTTAGCTCAAATGTCCCGGGCCATTGGTATCCATTTAATTCTAGCTACCCAACGACCAAGTGTTGATGTCATTACCGGTTTAATTAAAGCCAACGTTCCGACTCGCATTGCCTTTTCAGTAGCTTCTTTGGTGGATTCTAAAACTATTTTAGATTCCAGTGGAGCTGAGAAATTGTTGGGACAGGGAGACATGTTATTCATGACCGCCGAATTCTCTAAGCCCAAAAGAATTCAAGGAGCCTATCTAAGTGATAGTGAAATTAATGATGTAGTTAATTATATTAAAGAAAAGAGTGGCGAAGCAGAATATTTGGAGGGTGTTACCGATCGTCAAAAGGTGGGTGGAAACGCCGGCGTGGGGCTGGATGGTGTTCATGGCGATGAAGATGATCTGTTTGAAGAAGCTAAGGAAATTATTATTAAGGCCGGCAAGGCATCAACTTCTATGTTGCAACGTCGCCTATCCATTGGTTATGGTCGAGCTGCTAAAATATTAGATATGTTGGAGGATGCTGGCGTGATTGGTCCTCCCAACGGATCTAAACCTCGGGAAGTTCTAATTACCAAAGAACAATATGAAGAACTGGGAGGAATTAGTGCTATGCCGTTGCATGATTGTCACAGCAGTTCAGTTCCAGAAAGTTATTTGGATGACGAAGAAGGGGATGACGGAGTGCTAGCCTTTGAACGGGAAGAAGAAAAAGATGATGAAGAAGATAACGAAGATATCGAAGAGGAAGTTGAAGGTGAAGAAGAAATTGAGGCTGCTGAAGAAAAATTACAACTAACGCCGGATGAAGAAGAGGCGGCGATTGATGATGAAGATGAGATTTTAGAAGAAATTAGGGAAGGAGATAATAATAAAGAAACCGCCAAACGCAACCCCCTGGAAGATGATGATGAAATGTTTTTTGCTAAATAATCAGTTTTTGTCAATAGATGGCTGTAACAAAACATTAGTCTATTCGTATTATTAATTAGATATTCGGTTCCGGCGATTACGCCGGTTAAGATATTAAAGAAAATTTAAACGATGAACAAACAAGAACCACCCCTGGAATCCGGGGTGGTTTTTGTTTGACAGAAAAATAAAAAAGAGAGTAATATTAAAGTATAATCCACTCCATAAATTAACCCACCATGAAAAAGTTCTTTTTAATCTTGGCTTTAGTTATCTTCAGCACGGGGATGATTGGCCAAACAGTAAACTCGGTGGAGCCGGTCACTGATTGTCATAAAAAGGATGAGCATAAAAATGTTTTTCCTAATCCGTTCACGGATAAACTGACCATCAAATATGACCAAACTTACGGTGAGATTGAAATCACGGCTACTATACGTCATCTTTTTACCAACGAGCTGGTATATGAAGGAGTATTCAAAAATGAATCAACTCTGCAAACTGGCGATTGGAAGAAAGGCTTCTACGTGATTTTTCTTAAGCATTACCGAGGCACCGAAAAAATAAAGGTGTACAAAGAATGATCGGCGTCAAAGGGGTATTTTACTACCCCTTTTTTATTTAATAAAATCTCTGTTATAATACTTTATGTATGTTAACTAAATTAAAGAAACTAATCCCCCATAAATTGTTTCGAGCATTGCAACCAGCCTACCACTATTTATTAGCCTGGCTAGCGGCCTTGGTCTATGGTTTTCCAAGTAATAAATTAATGGTGATTGGTGTAACTGGTACAGCCGGGAAAACCTCCATCGTCTACATGATTGCTAAAATGTTGGAGAAGAGCGGCTATCGAACAGGCTTTACCTCCACGGCGGTTTTTTCCGATGGTCGTCGGGAATGGTTAAACGATCAAAAGATGACTATGCCTGGCCGATTTTTTATTCAGAGATTATTACGTCAGATGTTTAAAAATAATTGCTACTATGCGGTTGTGGAAACAACTTCCGAGGGGATCAAACAATTTCGTCATCGTTTTATTAACTATGACGTTTTGGTGTTTAGCGGTTTATACCCCGAGCACATTGAATCCCATGGTAGTTTTGAAAGATATCGAGAAGCCAAGGGGAAATTATTTGCCCATCTAAAGAATTGTTCTACTAAATATTTAAATGAAAGGAAAATAGTTTGTCGGCCGGCCAGTGAACTGCAAAAACTAGACTTTAGTCGGGTTAGAAAAACAGCTATCATTAACGGTGATGATGAGAGCGCCAGTTATTTTTTAAATTTTCAAGCGGAAACCAAAATTGTTTATTCTTTTAATCCAGAAATTTCTCTGGAAACTTTTTCTCGGGTCTTACCCAGTGAAGCGCTTATTAAAGATTTTATGATTGTTAGAGGTGACAACGTTGAGGCCGGTGGGGAAGGCACTAGGTTGTCTGTTAATAATCAAATTATTAATTTAAAGCTATTAGGTGAATTTAATGCCGCCAATGCCTTGGCCGCTTATGCGGTCGGTTTAAATCAAAATTTAAGTCCCGAGAAAATAAGAATTGGCTTGGAAGCAATTAATGGCTTAGCCGGAAAACTAGAGCAGATTAGAGAGGGTCAAGATTTTTTAGCGATTGTTGACTATGCTTTTGAGCCCCAGGCTCTAGAAAAGCTCTATCAAACCCTAGAACTCATTACCCATAATCGGATTATTCATGTTTTGGGATCAGCTGGCGGTGGTCGAGATCGGGCTCGTCGTCCGATTTTAGGGCGCCTAGCCGGCTCCCAGGCAGATTTAGTGATTATTACCAATGAAGACCCCTATGATGAAGACCCGGCTGCTATAATAGAGCAGGTGGCCGCTGGAGCCGAAGAAGCTGGGAAAGTGTTAAATCGGGATTTATTTAAAATATTGGATCGTCGGGATGCCATAAAAAAAGCACTAGAGTTAGCCGAAAAAGATGATATCGTCGTCTTTACTGGCAAGGGAGCCGAGCAATATATCTGTGGAGCTGATGGCCGAAAGACGCCCTGGGATGAACGGGAAGAAGTGAGACGAGCAATTGTGGATAAAATGTGTATTGACAAAAAATAATAATTATCATACGATAAGTATACCCTTACACTTTTTTAGTTAAAAAAAGTGAATTATAAAAAAACGAATTAATTTAATATTTTTTGAAACTCAAGCCAATTTGGGATTGGGATTTTTTTGTTAAAGAAATTTCCTTTATTTTTTTTGTCTTTAAATAAATTTAAGAAAATATACATTATATGTCTAAACGCAAATCATTATCTGAAGTTCAAACAGCCATGGCTATGCCAGACTTAATTGAAATTCAGAAGGATTCCTATCAGTGGTTTTTGAAAGAGGGTTTGGCTGAATTGTTTGATGAAATTAATCCCATCACCGATTTTATTGGTCGTGATTTAGAACTATATTTTGAAGATTATTATTTGGATGAATCCAAGTTTTCTGAAGTGGAGAGTCGAGAAAAAAATATTACCTATGAAGCGCCTCTTAGAGTTAAGGCTCGTTTGCTAAATAAAAAAACTAAGCAAGCCATTAATCAGGAGGTTTTTTTAGGTGATTTTCCTCTAATGACTGAAAAGGGTACTTTTATTATCAACGGTATTGAACGAGTTGTGGTATCACAGTTGATTCGTTCCGCCGGTGTCATGTTTACTGCGGAATTTATTAAAGGTAAAAAATGTTACGGCGCTAAAATTATTCCCAACCGAGGCGCTTGGCTAGAAATTGAGACAGATGCTAATAAAGTAATTTGGGTCAGAATTGATCGCAAGAGAAAAGTAGCTATTACTTCCTTATTGCGAGCTTTTGGCTATGAAACCAATGAAGAATTAATTAAATTATTCCAAGATGTTGATTTGGTAAAAAATAAAGAAGAAAAAACTTTTATTGAATCTACTATTGAAAAAGATACTGCGAAAAATGAGGCCGAAGGTTTGCAGGAAGTTTACCGTCGTATTCGCCCCGGAGATTTGGCTTCCGTGGATAATGCTCGTCAATTGATCTACTCTATGTTTTTCCGTTTTGATCGCTATGATTTTGGACGGGTCGGACGTTATAAATTAAATCGTCGTTTTAAATTAGATTTACCAGCCAACAAAAAAGAAAATCGTATTTTACGCAAAGAAGATTTAGTGTTGATTATTAAAGAAGTAATTAGATTAAATATTACCAAAGAACCGGAAGACGATATTGATCATTTAGGTAATCGTCGCATCCGAGCTATTGGTGGTTTAATCCAAAACCGTTTTCGAGTTGGCCTAGCCCGTATGGAAAGAATTATTAAGGATCGCATGTCTACTTCTGATATTACTTCTCTTACTCCTTCTAAATTAGTTAATGCTCGCCCGGTCATTGGCGTGGTTCGTGAATTTTTCATGTCTTCCCAATTATCCCAATTCATGGATCAAACTAATCCTTTAGCTGAATTGGAGCATAAGCGTCGTCTCTCGGCCATGGGCCCAGGCGGTTTAACTCGTGAACGAGCTGGCTTTGATGTTCGTGATGTGCACTCCACCCACTATGGTCGTATTTGCCCTATTGCTACCCCCGAAGGACCAAACATCGGTTTAGTTGGCCATTTAGCTAGCTATGCCAGATTAAATAGTTATGGTTTTTTGGAAACACCATATTATCGAGTTAAACATGATAAAAAAGGTAGCCAGATCACCAAGGAAATTATTTATTTAGATGCCTTTGAAGAAGAAAAATATACTACTTCGGATGCCACTATTCCAATTGATAAGTATGGTTATTTTATTGTTAATAAATATGAGGTTAGAAAGTTTGGTCAGCCTAGCGTTGAGGAAGTAAGTAAAATTGATTTTGTGGGTGTAGCCGCCAATCAAATTATTTCCATTGCCACCTCTCTTATCCCCTTTATGGAACATAATGATGGTCAAAGATCTTTAATGGGAACTAACATGCAACGCCAAGCCGTGCCTCTAGTTAAAAGCGAAGCGCCGATCGTTGGTACCGGTGTAGAAGAAAGAGCAGCTCGAGATAGTGGTCACGTGGCCATTGCCAAAGAAGAGGGAACCGTAGTGAAGGCTGATGCGGCCATCATTGAAGTGGAAAACAAACGAGGTGAAATCGATAAATATGTTTTAAATAAATTTTTGCGATCCAATTCATCCACCTGTATTAATCAACACCCAACGGTGGAAGTGGGAGACAAGGTCAAGAAAAATCAAATTTTATCAGATGGCCCCGCCATTGATAATGGCGAACTATCTTTGGGGCGTAACATTTTGGTGGCTTTTATGACCTGGGAAGGGTTTAATTATGAAGACGCGGTCATTATTTCCGAGCGTTTAGTAAAGGAAGATGTTTATTCTTCCATTCACATTGAAAACTATACCATTGATGTTCGTGATACTAAGCTGGGAGCCGAAGTGATTACTAACGATATTCCTAACATCTCCGAAGAAAAACTTAAAAATTTAGATGAAGATGGAATTATTAGAATCGGAGCTGAGGTTTCTTCGGGAGATATTTTAGTTGGTAAAATTACTCCCAAGGGAGAAACTACTTTATCGGCCGAAGAAAAATTATTGCGAGCCATTTTTGGCGAAAAAGCCAAGGATGTGCGCGACTCCTCTCTTTACCTAGAACATGGAGAACATGGCAAGGTGGTTGATGTAAAAGTCTTTTCTCGGGAAGAAGGAGATAAGTTATCAGCCGGTGTCTTAAAATCCATTCAGGTAGCGGTGGCTAATTTAAGAAAAATTCAAGTGGGCGATAAAATGTCCGGTCGTCACGGCAACAAGGGAGTTATCTCCCGAGTTGTACCAATCGAAGATATGCCCTATATGGCTGATGGCACACCAGTTGACGTTATTCTATCTCCCCTGGGTATTATTTCTCGTATGAATTTGGGACAACTATTAGAAACTCACTTAGGTTTTGCTGCTAAAAAATTAGATTATAAGGTGGTTTCCCCAGCGCTTAATGGTATTACCGAAGAACAGATCAAAGAAGAATTAAGAAAAGCAGATTTGCCGGAAGATGGAAAAATAACTCTCTATGACGGAAAAACTGGCCAAGCCTATGATCATAAAATTACGGTGGGCTATAAATATATGTTAAAACTCAACCACATGGTTGAAGATAAAATTCATCAACGTTCCATTGGACCCTATTCTTTAATTACTCAACAACCTTTGGGCGGTAAGGCTCAATTTGGTGGACAGAGATTTGGAGAAATGGAAGTTTGGGCGCTGGAAGGTTATGGCGCCTCCCATACTCTTCAGGAAATGTTGACTATTAAATCTGATGATGTTCCCGGTCGTAGTAAAGCCTATGAGTCGATTATTAAAGGTGAAGAAATTGAAAAATTAAATGTTCCAGAATCTTTTAATGTTCTCATTCGTGAATTAAAAGGTTTAGGATTGAATGTCGAATTATTGGGAGGCAAAAACGGACAGACCGCTTCTGAAGTAGTTACAGATATTGATGAAGAGGAAAAAAAGGATGAAAAATTTGACTATGATAAGCCGGAAATCATCGCCTCCCTAGATGAGGTTAGCGATAAAAACGAAGAATAATAAATTAGCCAATATTAACCATATGTTAAATCCAATAAAAACTAGTGATTTTAACGCCATTCGTCTTAAACTAGCTTCACCGGAAGAAATTTTAGACTGGTCCAATGGTGAAGTCACTCGGCCCGAAACTATTAATTATCGCACCCAGAAGCCAGAAAAGGATGGCCTGTTTTGTGAAAAGATTTTTGGTCCGACTAAAGATTGGGAATGCGCCTGCGGAAAATATAAAAAGATTCGCTACAAAGGAATCGTTTGCGATAAATGCGGCGTGGAAGTAACTCGAAGCGTGGTTCGTCGAGAGAGATTAGGGCATATTAGTTTGCAAGTCCCTGCTTCTCATATTTGGTTTTTGCGCGGTCTATCTTCTAAAATAGGTTTACTATTAAATTTAGGGATTCAATCTTTGGAAAAAGTTATTTATTATGCCAGTTTCATTGTTACCGATGTGGATGATAGCCTGAAGGACTCTACCATTGAACAAATAAAGCAGGAATATAAGTCCAAGGTGAAAATTATTGATAATGAATATAATAATCAGGTTAAACAAATTAAAGATAGTCAGGGGAAAGACAGTGACACGGCCATTAAGGAGGCTACTAGATTAAAAACTGAAAAAATGGCTAATCTGGATGAAGATTTTGCCCAGACTCAAAAGGAACTAAAGGAATTAAAACCGCTTTTAATTATTTCCGAGCATCAATATCAAAATCTTAGCTTAAAATTCGGCCACATCTTTGAAGCCTCCATCGGCGCCGAAGCTATCCGTAAATTATTAGCTAAAATTGATTTAGAAAAAAGTATTAAAAATTTAGAAGAAAAGTTTGATTCAGCGGTTGATTCAAAAAAGGAAAAATTAATTAAACGTTTGAAATTATTAAAAAGCTTTCGCAATAATAACCTTCGTCCTGAATGGATGATTATGACCGTCCTGCCGGTGGTTCCTCCGGATTTGCGCCCCATGGTTGCTTTGGATGGAGGACGCTTTGCCGCCTCTGATTTGAACGATCTGTATCGGCGGGTTATTAATCGCAACAATCGTTTAAAACAATTAATTGATTTAAATGCTCCAGAAGTTATTTGTCGCAATGAAAAAAGAATGTTGCAGGAAGCCGTTGATGCTCTAATAGATAACTCGGCTCGTCATACTAAAACCGTTACTGCTTCCACCGGCCAAAAGAGACAACTAAAATCTTTAGCCGACACTTTAAAAGGGAAGCAGGGGCGTTTCCGGCAAAATTTATTGGGTAAACGTGTTGACTATTCCGGTCGAAGCGTCATCGTAGTTAATCCTAAATTAAATCTAGATCAATGTGGTTTGCCGAAAATAATGGCTCTAGAATTATTTAAACCTTTTATTATTTCCCAATTAATTAAGCGGGAAATTGTTCATAATGTTCGTAGCGCTTCTCGTTATATTGAAGCTGGTCATGACGAAGTTTGGGATATTTTAGAAGAAATTGTCCATGGTGCCTATGTGTTATTAAATCGTGCTCCCACTTTACATCGTTTAGGTATTCAAGCTTTTAAGCCAATCTTGATTGAAGGTAAGGCTATCCAGATTCACCCTCTAGTTTGTACCGCTTTTAACGCCGACTTTGATGGTGACCAAATGGCAGTTCATGTTCCTCTAACTAAGGAAGCTCGAGCTGAAGCTGCCAATTTGATGTTGTCGACTCATAATCTATTAAAACCAGCCACCGGAGATCCGATTGTGGCACCAGCCCAAGACATTGTCTGGGGAACCTATTACATTACTTTGGCCGACGCCAATTATAATACCAAGCCGGAAGAAGAGATGCGTTATTTCTATCATGAAGACGAAGCCTTGTTGGCCTATGAAAATAATTTTATTGATTTACATGAGTCCATTAAGGTTAAGTATAATAATGAAATTATTAAAACTACCATTGGTCGTTTGATTTTTAATTCACTTTTACCGGAAAAATTGCGCTTTATCAACGAAGTGGTTGGTAAGAGTAAACTCAAAGATTTAATTCGAGAATGTCTCCGACTCTATAGCCAGGAAGAAACCGTTAAATTTATTGATGACTTAAAAAATCGAAGTTTTGCTTTCATTACTAAATCCGGTCTTTCCTGGGGCTTTGGTGATCTACCTAATTTATCAGAAAAAGATCGTCTAATTGAAGAAGCTAATCAAAAAGTCGAACTTATTCAGGAACAATATAACGAAGGCCTGTTAACTGAATCAGAGCGCTACGCTAAGGTTATCGAAGAATGGACTAATACCAAAGACAAGATCGCCGATGTTTGTAAAAAGGGTCTCACTAATATTTTACCAGTTTATTCCATGATTGATTCCGGAGCCCGCGGCTCCTGGGCTCAGCCGGTGCAAATTTTAGGTATGAAAGGGTTAGTAACTTCGCCTTCGGGAGCCATTATTGAGTTGCCGGTAAAAGGTAATTTTAAAGAAGGATTTGGCGTTTTAGAGTATTTTATTTCCACCCATGGTGTACGTAAAGGTTTATCTGATACCGCTCTAAGAACCGCTAACGCCGGCTACCTCACCCGCCGTTTAGTAGATGTTTCCCAGGATGTTATTGTCTCCGATGAGGATTGTGGTGATAAAGAGGGAGTAGCGTTTAATCGAGAAGAAATTGAAAAAAACGGGGAGGACTTTTTTAAGAAAATTATTGGTCGCTATTTAGCCAAGGAAGCGGTTGATAAAAAGGGAAAAACTATTTTGAAGGCCGGTGAAATATTAGACGAAAATAATATTAAAATTTTGAAGGATAAAGAAATTATGGAAGTTTGTTTGCGTTCAGTTTTAAGTTGTAAATTACATAAGGGTGTTTGTGCTAAATGTTATGGTTGGGATTTAGCCTACAATAAACCAGTTAATATGGGAGCAACCGTTGGAATTATTGCTGCCCAATCCATCGGAGAACCTGGTACCCAGTTAACCATGAGAACCTTCCACACTGGAGGTGTGGCCGGCCAGGACGATATTACTCAGGGTTTGCCCCGTGTTGAAGAAATTTTTGAAGCTCGTAGCCCTAAGAAAAAAGCTCTTATTTCCGATGTGGCCGGTAAGGTAAAAATTGAATTTGCTCAGAAAACCATTCGCGATAAAGATGGCAATGAAATTTTAGTTGATAATCCTCAATCTAAAATACTCAGCATTGCCTATCGTGGCAAGGATCATGATAAATATTATTTTTCAGAGAAGATAAATGAAATTAAATTAGCCCAGGGGCTCACCGCCAAGGATAAAAAGAAATTGGAAGTTAAGGTTTTAATAAAAAATGGTGATGAGGTTCACAAGAATTCCGAGCTGTTTAGTATTAATGGTGAAGTGGTTTTTGCTAAGGCCGCTGGCACTGTCTCGGTAACTGAAAAATACATTAGTATTGCCAAGGAAGTTGATAAGGTAAAAGAATTTTCCATCCTCAAAGGTACCATGCTAATGGTAAAAGATGGTGATGTTATTGAAAGGGGCACTCAATTAACCGAAGGTAGTTTGGATTTGAGAGAATTATATAAATTAAAAGGTCAACTGGAAACTCAGAAGTATGTTATTCGAGAAATTCAATATGTTTATTCTTCCCAGGGGCAACCCCTAAACGATAAACATGTGGAAATTATTGCCCGCCAGATGTTTTCTCGTTACTTAGTCAAAGATGCTGGCGACACTCCTCTATTACCAGGAGAGACCATCGAAGATGAGGTGTTGGATCAAGCCAATAAAGAAGTTAAAAAATCAGCCAAAGCCGAGAAACTCTTACTTGGTATTACCAAGGCCTCGCTAACCACTGATAGTTTTTTGTCAGCGGCCTCCTTTCAGGAGACCTCCCGGGTTTTAATTGATGCCGCTGTTAATGGTAAGATTGATTATCTAGAAGGATTAAAAGAAAATGTTATTATTGGTTGTCTGATTCCAGCCGGCACTGGTTATAAGGGTAAAAAGAAAAGAGCTGATTATGGAAAGCAATAAGTTTATTCTATTGATATAGTTATAAAAAGTCCCTTAAAGGGGCTTTTTTTATTCCTTAAAATGACGTAAAATAGAGATATCACTATGTCTAAACCATTTTTGACAAAATGGCCATTTTTATTTAAACTACGCCTAACTTTAGGGTTGATTATTCTGATTTTTATTGGCGTTTTTCTGTACCTTAAGGTTGTTCCTCTGGGTCATATTAGCTATCATAAATCCTGGCCGCAACTCATTCGCTCGGGCAAAGGTTTTATTTATAATTTCTCACCGATTGAACGGATTAATTTAGAAGACAAAACATTGCCTCAAATTATTGGTGATCCCATCTACTTTTCTTTATTTACGCCACGTACCTTTGACCAGGCTCAGGTTACCATTAGTTATCAAGAAAAATTGACCGGTCAAACCCCCATCATTGAAGCCGGCTTGCTGGTTGATAAATTGGTCTGGCGCTATGATTTGCAACCATTGGAGAATAGAATTATCGATCAATTGCGATCTCAATGGTCGGTTTTGGGTGGCGATGGAATAGTTCTATTACAGTCAGAAAACAATTACGATGATTTACAATCATTTGAGGCAGATTTAGCTCGAGGGTTTTTAAAGGATTGTCCCGGTGGCCCCACTAATTGTTTAGCTATTTATAATTATCAACCGAATTATCAATATCTATTGCCCGACCAGGGTCGTGGCCAACCATTAACTATTGATAAGCCCTTGCGGGGTACTCATCAATTCTATCTTTATATTAAAGACGAGCCATTGCGGTTGGATTTTGAATTTGTTGACCTTAATCAAGATAAGGGAGAAGACCCTATCTCCGTGACACTCTATTCGGGAATGCAGATAATCACTTCCAAAACCTCGGAAGACGAAAATCTCAGCCCCACCAGCGGAGAAATAGAAGAAAAAAAATTATCTCTGGAAGAAAAAAAATTACCCCCGGGAGTTTATAAAGTGGAAATTAGAGCCAGCAATGACATTGTTATCAGGCAGATTTTTAGTTCCGTTCATCGCTTGGTTTTTATCAATAAAGTTTGGCCGGTATCTACCAGGGGAAATCTCACTCTCTTTACCAACACCAATTATCTTCAGGTCAAAGCCTTGAATCCGGCCAGTCTGCAGACCATTAAATTTGCAAATGAAGATTTTTTTATCAATGAGACCTATCAGCAGTTTGATTTGATCAGTGATTCCCAGGCAGCTCTTAAGGAAATAAAATTTTCCCAGGATGATATAATTATAGAAAACAATGGTGTCTTCGCTTGGTCCAAGAATAGTTTTTTTAATCCCGGGTTTAAAAAAGTTGACCGCCACTTTATTTTAGACGAAGGAATTAAATATATTATTGCTAATTATCAATCTCCTTTAGAACAACAGGATATTAAAACAGCCACCGCCACTTTTAATTTAAAGGGCGCCTATCGGGAAAAAGGGAAGTATAGTTTTATTATTTCTGTTCCAGGATTAAAAGCCGAAGATGACCTTGATGATTATTTGGAAATTAAAGAAATTAAAATAGAATTAACTGGCCGAACTCTATGGCAAAAAATATTTTATTAATTATTGGGGAGATTTTTTATTTCTTCAGCGCCCTGCTATTGGTTTCCATTGTTTTAGAAATGATTTTTCCCAACATCATTCTAGCTTATTTTAATTTAAATTATTTAATTCTTATCTGGTTAATTAACGGTTTAGTTCTATTAATCAAAAAATGATATGTCTTTAAATTATTTTTTTAAACCCCGAGCCATTGCCGTTGTCGGTGCTTCCAGCAATCGCCAGAAAATCGGCCGTCAAATTTTTGACAATATTATTAAAGGTGGTTATGAAGGAAAAATTTATCCCATTAATCTAACCAGCCGCAGCATTGCTAATCGTCTGGCCTATTCCAGTCTAAGCGAATTACCTCGGATGGAATTTAAGAGCATGTTAGTAGTAATTGCTATCCCAGCCCCCCTAGTGATTGATGAGATAAAAAAATGTGCCAAATTAGGCATCAAAAATATTATTATTATCAGTGCTGGTTTTCGGGAAAGCGGAGCAGCTGGCAAAAGATTGGAGAAAAAAAATATTTCCCTAGCAGCCAAATATCAATTAAATATTTTGGGTCCAAACTGTTTGGGCATGATTAATACTTTTGAGGGTATAAATACCACCTTTGCTTCAGCCAAGAAACAAATTGGTAACATTGCCTTTTTGTCACAATCCGGTGCCATTGGTAGTGCTGCCTTGGATTGGTTAAAAAATAAAAATATCAATTTTGGCTATTTTGTTAGCTTGGGGAATAAGGCAGTTATGACAGAAAATGACATTCTAGAACAAATTAGTCGCGATTCTCGTATTGATTTAATTGTTGCCTATCTGGAAGAGATTCAATCGGGTCAAGAATTAATGACGATTATTTCTCGGATTGCTAAACGTAAGCCGGTGGCCATATTAAAATCCGGGCAGAGTGATTTGGGTAGAAAAATAGCCCTATCACATACCGGATCATTAGCCGGTTCCCAGGAAGTTATTAAAACTGGTTTGCAGCGGGCTGGTGCCATCTGGCTAGATAATTTAGAAGACCTATTTAATTTATTAGGGTTGTTTCAAAAAAATCTGTGGCAGAATAAAAAAAATCAAGATATTTATGTGGTTAGTAATGCCGGTGGCCCAGCAGTATTAACGGTTGATGAAATTAGTCGTCAGCAATTAAATTTAGGCGGCAATTTTGATTTATTGGGTGATGCCGATGCTAAACGCTATCAATCGACTCTAAAAAAATTATTAATTAATCCTCGGGTGAATAATGTGTTGGTGATCCTAACGCCCCAAAATGTTACCCAGCCTTTGGAGACGGCTCAGGTTTTAGTATCATTAAATAAAAAATATCCTCACAAACTGATCATGGCTAGTTTTCTGGGCGGACCAGCCGTTACGGATGCGAAGAAATTATTAGAAAAAAACAATGTGCCGGTTTTTGACTATCCAGAAGAAGCTATTTTGAGTTTTAAGAAAATTATTGATTATAAAAATAATTATCAGAGTATTATCCCCTATAAACCGCTAACTAAAAAATCAAGAACTAAAATAAATAGTGGCGATTATTTGAAATCTTTAGCTTGGTTAAAAAAATATGGCATTAAAACCGTTAGAACTACTAAGTATTCAGCTAAGACTAAATATCAATATCCAGTTGTCTTGAAGGCCGTTGGACCCAATTTTTTACATAAGTCAGAAAAGGGTGCTGTTATTACTAATTTAAGTAATGCCAAGGAATTAAAATTAGCCGCTAAAAAATTAAATGGAAAATATAAAAAATTATTTGTTCAATCCACTAATTATTTAGTGGTGCAGCCCCAGATTGAACAAAAACAAGAAATAATTGTCGGCTTTAAGCGAGATAAATCTTTTGGTCCTATTTTAATGCTAGGTCTGGGCGGAATTTATACGGAAATATTTAAAGAGGTGGTTTTGATCACCAGTGATTTAAATTATCAGCGAGCCCAGCAAATGATTAAATCATTAAAGATTTATCCTCTATTATCAGGCGCCAGAAATCAGGCCTCATATGATGTTCGCGGTTTAGCACAAATTTTGCTTAAATTAGCTAAATTAGCCAATGAACATCCAGAAGTAAAGGAATTAGATATAAACCCGGTTTTTCTGCAAGCCAAACAATCCCTAGCCGCTGATGTCAGAATTATTATTTAATATGTATCAAAATAAAAAAATAATCGTGGTCTTGCCAGCCTATAATGCTGCCCAAACCCTTCAGCAGACAGTTGCTGATTTGCCAGATTTAGTAGATGAGATAATTCTGGTTGATGATAAAAGTAGCGATGAAACCGTTTCTCTGGCTCAACGTTTAGGTTTGTTTGTTTTTAAACATTCCCAAAATCAAGGTTATGGTGGTAATCAGAAAACTTGCTATCAGTTAGCTCTAGATCATGGAGCTGATATTATTGTTATGATTCACCCCGATTATCAGTATGATCCTAAATTGGTAAAATATTTTGCAGAATTTATTGGCGATGGTTATTTTGATGTGATGCTAGGCACCCGCATCCGCAACCGACGGGAAGCCCTAGCCGGTGGCATGCCGCTCTATAAATATTTGTTTAATCGAATTTTAACTATTTTTGAAAATTTAGTTAGTGGCTATAATTTATCCGAGTGGCATACTGGTATGCGGGCCTATAGAAGAGAGGTTTTAGAAAAGATAAATTGGCAAAAAAATTCGAATGATTTTGTTTTTGACTCTCAGGTTTTATTTCAAATCGTAGCTCGAGGCTATCGCATTGGAGAAATTCCCGCTCCTGTTAGATATTTTAAGGAAGCATCTTCTATTAATTTTGGACGAAGCCTTAAATATGGACTGGGTACTGTTTGGACCGGCTTAAAATATTTTTTTGGTTTTATTAAATAATTATGTTACGTAGTTGGCGGCCCTATTTTATTATTTTTAGTCTAGGATTTTTACTCTATAGTCAGAGCTTGTTTTTTGATTTGACCTATTTGGATGATAATGCTTTGATTTTAGATAACGCTCCTCGTATTCAGGAGGAAGGGGTGGCTGGCATATTTTTAAATGATGCTTTTTTTTCTGATACCCACATTTATTATCGACCTCTATTAAATCTAAGTATCTGGCTAGATCTTCAGGTGGGTTCTTCTATCCCTTTCGTTTTTCATTTTTCCAATATAATCATTCATCTGATTGCGGCCGGATTGATTTTCGCTGTCTTTAAAAAAATGCAGTATTCACCACCCCTGTCTTTTTTTATGGCAATTTTATTTTTAGTCCATCCCGCTCTAACCCAGGCAGTCGCCTGGGTCCCCGGTCGCAACGACTCTCTTTTAACCCTGTTTATTTTATTAGGTTTCTTGTTTTTATTGAATTTTAATGAAAAGAGAACTTTGAAATATTATTTACTTCATTTGTTTTTATTTTTTTTAGCCCTTTTTACCAAGGAAACGGCTATTTTTGCCCCGCTAGTTTTTGCTAGCTATTGGTTTTTTGTGAGGAGAGAAAAAGCTTTTTCTACGGATAGCTCTTTGCTCTATTTGGGTTGGGGGGCAATGATTTTTATTTATTTTTTAGTGCGTAATTTAGCCCTAGAAACTAGCCCCTCTCTGGGCATAGCTGAATTATTAATTTCCCTGAAGGATAATCTTAGCGCCTTCGTGATTAGCAGTGGTAAAATTTTGTTTCCAGTTAATTTAAAGGTGTTGCCCATTGTGGCCGATTCCACCCTTTGGTATGGTTGGCTGACAATTATTATTGTCGCCCTGCTAATGGTTTTTTCTAAAAAGAAAAATTGGCGCTACTTTATCTTTGGATTAATTTGGTTTTTAATATTTTTATTACCCACTCTGCTATTACATAATCCTAAATGGGGAGTTGATTTTCATTTGGAGCACCGCATTTACTTGCCGCTGATTGGTTTCTTGTTTTTAATAATTGAATTAATCAGATTGAGAGAAATTAATTGGAATAAAAAAAGAACCATCACTTTGGCTGCTTTAATTATTATTATTTTGATGGTTTTAACAATTTTTCATGGTTGTCATTTCCAGGATCGTTTAATTTTTTGGCAGACGGCGGCGGATAATTCGCCCCATTCGCCACTGGCGCTGAGAAATTTAGGGGTGATGTATTATTTGGCTGATAATTTGGAATTGGCTGAGAAATATTATCGGCAAGCTTTAGTTCTTAACGATCAGGAAGTTATGGTTCATAATAATCTGGGAATAATTTATTTAAAGCAAGGTAATTATGGCGCAGCCGAAAAGGAATTTAAAAAAGAGCTGGCCATTAATCCCCAATATGATAAAGCTTTGTTTAATTTAGGTGATTTATATTATCGCCAGAATCGTTTGTCCGAGTCCCAGCGATTTTTTCAGGAAACCTTGCGCGTTAATCCCTATTATTATGAAGCCCGGGAACGCTTGCTTATTTTAGAGAATCAATTAAGATAGAAATATGTTTAGAAATATTTTTCGCCGACAAATTAATAGTATTGCCGTAGCCGCCGCTTTAGTCGCCCTGTCTTCTTTATTTTCTCGTTTTTTGGGCATTATTCGCGACCGTATTTTAGCTGGGCAATTTGGAGCTAGCACTACACTGGATATTTATTATGCTGCCTTTCGTATTCCTGATTTAATTTTTAATCTATTGATTTTAGGTGCTCTATCCGCCGGTTTTATTCCTATTTTTACCTCTTTGATTAAAGATTTTAAATGTGAAAAGGGCGTTTGTGATTCTCGGGAACACAATAAAGAAGCCTGGGACCTGGCCAATAATATTTTAAATATCTTATTATTAGGATTAGTTGTTTTATCAGTCATCGGGATTGTTTTTGCCCCTGGTTTGACTAAGCTTATTACCCCCGGCTTTGGAGAAAATGAACAGGCTTTGACTACAGCTTTAACGAGAATTATGTTTCTGTCTCCTATCTTTCTGGGAATTTCCGGGATACTGGGAGGTATATTACAGTCCTTTAAAAGATTTTTAATTTATTCTTTAGCCCCCATATTTTATAATCTAGGGATTATTATCGGCGCTTTATATTTCATTAAAATCTGGGGAATAGCTGGCCTAGCTTGGGGGGTTGTTTTGGGCGCTTTTATGCATATGGCCATTCAGATTCCTACGGTTTTCAATTTAGGTTTTCGCTATCGATTAAAAATAATTTGGCGCGATATTAATACTTGGAAAATCGGTCGTATGATGGCTCCTCGAACTCTTAGCCTGGCCATTTCCCAGATTAATTTGGTAGTCATCACCATTATTGCCTCTGGCCTATCCAGTGGATCTCTGGCAGTTTTTAATTTAGCCAATAATTTACAGTCTTTTTCTATTGGTATCTTTGGTATTTCTTTTGCTGTGGCAGCTTTTCCAGCTCTGTCAGAATTTGCTTTTAATAAAGAAAAATTAACTGAAAATTTTTCCAGCACTATTCGTCAAATCTTATTTTTTGTTATCCCCGCCACAGTGATCATTATTGCCCTGCGGGCCCAGATTGTCAGAATAGTTTTAGGAACCGGTAATTTTGATTGGCAGGACACAGTCTTGACCATGAACACCTTGGGCTTTTTTACTTTAAGTTTGTTTGCCCAGGCGACTATCCCCCTATTGGTGCGAGTATTTTATGCTCGCCATAATTCAGCCACCCCTTTCTATCTAGGTTTAATAACTGTGGTTGTTAACATCGTTTTGTCTTTTTATTTTTCTACCAGAATGGGAGTAGCTGGTTTGGCCCTAGCTTTTTCCATCGCCAATATTTTAAATTTTATCTTGCTTTGGACCTGGTTGTATGTTAAAGTGGGGGCTCTGGACATCGGCAATATTTTCTGGTCAGCTCTCAAGTTTATGATTGCCGCTGTCGCCGCCGGTTTAATAACCCAAATTATGAAAGTAGTGGTTTGGCCCTTTGTCGACATGGCTACCTTCAGTGGGGTATTTATTCAGTTATGGGTATCGTCCGGAGCTGGGGCCGTTATTTTCATTTTGTTCTGTTATTTATTCAAAAGCGAAGAATTGTTTGGTTTTATCGCCGCCCTTAAAAATCGTTGGCCCTTCAAAAAAATTAAATTAGATGACCAGGGAGAAGCGCGGGGAGTTTAAATTTATGTCTGAAATAAAAAAAATAAGGAACTTCGCCATTTTGGCTCACATTGATCATGGTAAGTCTACTCTGGCTGACCGCATGTTGGAAATTACCAATACTGTGGAGAAGAGAAAGATGAAAGAACAAATTCTGGATGGTATGGATATTGAACGAGAGAGGGGAATTACCATTAAATTACAACCGGTTACCATGAGTTACCAGGGCTATAAGTTAAATTTAATTGACACGCCTGGTCACGTTGATTTTTCCTATGAAGTTTCCCGATCTTTGGCAGCCGTGGAGACAGCTATTTTGTTGGTTGATGCCACCCAGGGGATTCAAGCCCAAACTTTAGCCAATCTTTATTTAGCCTTGGAACAAAACTTAACAATTATTCCCGTGGTTAATAAGATTGATTTACCGGCCGCCGATGTTCCTAAAACAAAAAATGAAATTATTAAATTATTGGGTTGTCAGGAAGAAGAAATCTTAGCTACTTCCGGTAAGACCGGGGAAGGTGTCGCGGAAGTTTTAGAAGAAGTAATCAAGCGCGGTTTACCACCCCAGGAAACAAATTCCGAAAAAAACCCAATTAATTATCCTCGAGCGCTTATTTTTGATTCTAAATATGATATCTATCGCGGCGTAGTCGCCTATGTCCGAGTTTTTAATGGAATTGTTAAAAAAGGGGATAACCTAAGACTCTTGGCCACTAAAGTAGAAAGTGAAGTTTTGGATTGTGGAGTTTTTAAGCCGGATTATGTTTCCACCGGCGAATTAAAGGCTGGCGAAATTGGCTATATTGTTACTGGCTTTAAGCAAGTGGCCGATTGTCGGGTGGGCGACACCGTTACCGCCAATGAGGGTGTTAGCCATTTTTCAAAAATAACGCCCTTGGTTGGCTACAAGGAAGTAAAACCCATGGTTTTTGCCGGCATATTCCCTCGGGAAGGTAGTGATTTTAAAGAGCTGCGAGAAGCCATGGATAAATTAAAATTAAATGATGCTGCCCTGGCCTATGAACCAGAACGATCTGATGCTTTGGGCTTTGGTTTCCGCTGTGGTTTTTTAGGATTATTACACCTAGAAGTATTTCAAGAGAGATTAAGACGAGAATATAATTTAGATCTCATTGTCACCGTCCCTAGCGTGGCCTATAAGGTTCTCAAGCGAGGCGGTGAAGAAATGATTATTCGCACCCCTCAGAAATTACCAGATCCCAATCACATCGAAAAAATTGAAGAACCCTGGGTCAGTTTAGATATTATCACCCCTAAAACTTATCTGGGTAATGTCATGAAATTAGCCCAGGAAAAGCGGGGAATTTATAGAAATACTGAATATATTTCCAGCGAAGGGGAAGACAGCCGGGTAATTTTACACTATGAAATTCCTTTGTCAGCGATTTTAACTGACTTTTATGATAAAATAAAAAGTGTTTCTGCTGGCTATGCTTCCATCAACTATGAATATTTAGATTATCGTCCAGCTGATGTAGTTAAAATGGATATTCTGGTGGCCGAAGAACCAATTGAAGCTCTGGCTACCATCGTCTATCGCGATGATGCCTATCGTCAGGGTCGGGAGGTGGTTGATATTTTGAAAAATAATTTAGCCCGCCAAATGTTTGCTATTAAAATTCAGGCAGCCATTCAGGGGAAGGTAATTGCGGCCGAAAAATTATCGGCCATGCGTAAGGATGTTACCGCTAAATTATATGGTGGTGATGTTACCCGTAAACGGAAATTATTGGAAAAACAGAAAAAGGGTAAGAAGAAAATGATGGCTGCCGGCAAGGGCAGCGTGGAGATTCCGCCGGATACTTTTGTTAAAATTTTAAAAAGATAAATTATGAAAAGAAGTAAAGTAATAAAAAATTTGTGGATAGTCCTGTCAATTATTATTATGATTTCCATGATTGCCTGGACCGTTGGCTTTCTATTCTACTAATTAAAAATTAAAATATCGCCATGAAAAAATGGCAACTCTTTCCTAAAATTACAACTGAGTTTTCCCAACAATACCCGGAAATATCGCCGGTGCTTTTGCAATTGTTGTTTAATCGCGGCTTAAAAAATAAGGAAGAAATCAATACTTTTCTAACCGGTCAACTAGATCCCAAGTCAACCCTAATGGTAGGCGACAGCTCAGAATTTAGTTTTTATGACCCCTTTTTATTCAAAGACATGGATCAGGCTGTTGATTTGATTATCAATCATATCAAGAACGGCGATCTAATTGTTGTCTATGGTGACTACGATGCCGATGGCGTTACTTCCTCGGTCATTCTTTTGGAAACCCTAAAAATACTTCAGGCTAAAACCGAAGTTTATCTTCCCGATCGAGTTAGTGAAGGTTATGGTTTAAATAAAACGGCCATTAATCAAATTATTGAGCAGGGAGCTAAATTGATTATTACCGTTGATAATGGAATTCGTAATCGCGAGGAAGTAGTCTATGCCCAGGAGCAGGGTCTTGATGTTATTATCACCGACCACCACATCCTGCCGGAAGATGGTAATGAATTGCCGCCTTGTCCTATCATTAATCCAGCCAATTCTCAGGATAATTATCCCTGGCCCTTTTTAGCTGGAGTGGGCGTGGCCTTTAAATTAATTTCGGCTCTTTTGGCAAGGGCCAATCTAGATGATCATCAAAAAAAGCTAATATTAGAAAAAAGTTTAGATTTGGTGGCCGTTGGCACCATCGCTGATTTGGTTAGTCTGTTGGGTGAAAATCGTTTATTGGTAAAAAGTGGTTTGAAGGTTTTAAATCAAAATAAGCGCCTTGGTCTAAATGAGTTAATTAAATTAACTAAGGTCAATGGTAATCGTCAGTTGGAGGCCTGGAATGTTGGCTGGCAAATCGGCCCTCGCCTTAACGCCGCCAGCCGGCTAAGTCATGCCAATACCGCCTTTGCCCTATTAACCACCACTGATCCGGAGGAGGCTAAAAATTTAGCCATGGAATTAAACCAACGGAATATTAATCGTCAACAGATTACTGAAGAAATAATTTCTCAAGTAGAAGAGCAGATTGATCCTCAAAATCTTCCATCTATTATTATTGGTTTAGCCGGTGAAGATCAGCTTTGGAATGAGGGTGTGATTGGCTTAGTGGCGGGAAAAATTTCCGAAAGATACTATCGTCCTACTTTAATTATTACCCGTTTAATTGAAGAGGCCGAATTTGATTCGGAGACTAAAAAATTAGTTCCCAAAAAGGTCGCCTTTAAGGGCTCCGGGCGGTCGGTGGAAGAATTTAATATGATTTTAGCCGTGGAAGATTGTGCCGACTTTTTAGATAAGTACGGCGGACATCCCATGGCCTGCGGATTTTCTATTAAGGATGAAATTAATCTGGAAAAGTTTAAGGAAAAAATAACCAAGTTGGCCGACGACGCTGTGGCGGACAAAGATTTAAGTCCGAAGATAAAAGTGGAAGCAGAATTACAATTTTCTGATATTGATTTAGGATTTATTGAGCAAATCAATCAGTTGGCGCCCTATGGACAAAATAATCAGCAACCTAGTTTTGTCAGCTATGATTTGCGCCTTGATGATATTGTTACCATGGGTTTTAACAATCAACATCTCAAAATTAGACTATCGCAGAATAATCATTCTTTCTGGGCCCTAGCCTTCGGCGCCGCTGAAACCTATCGTCAATTACAAGTTGGCGATCAAATTGATTTAGTATATTATTTAGATATCAATGATTATAATGGTCGCCGGGAGGCTCAATTAAAAATTATTGATTTACAATTCCATAAAAAATAACTATATGAATAATAAATTAATTATCTATACTGATGGAGGCGCCCGCGGTAATCCTGGGCCAGCTGGTTTGGGGGTAGTTATTTACAATGAAAAAAAAGAGAAAATTGCCGAAATTTCTGAATATTTAGGTGTCGCTACTAACAATCAGGCTGAGTATAAAGCCGTTATTGCTGCCCTACAAAAAGCTGCCCATTTGGGGGCAGCTGAATTAGAATTTTATTTGGACAGCGAACTAGTGGTTAAACAATTGAATCGGGAATATCGGGTTAAAGATAAAGATTTAGCACCCTTATTTCTACAAATCCATAATTTATCTATCAAGTTTAGAAAGATAAGTTATACTCATATTTATCGGGAACGGAATAAAGAAGCTGATGCTTTAGCGAATCAAGCGATGGATAGAGGGTAATTTTATTTTCCAGTGGGTGACCAGTGCCAAGGCTCATCTGGTGAGCCTTTTAATTTAGCATATAAGCCATTTTGATTCATACATTCAGTTAATCCCGATGAATCATTATAATCCCAGGTCATTTTTTCTCCATCCAGACGATATAAGTCAAGAGCTTTTCCAGAACCGTGGTTTGAACAGCAGGGAGTAGCGGCTTCATTGCCTTTACCCTCTTTTTCTTTTTCGGCTTTAATGCTGATTTGTCTAGCAGCTGATCGAAAACCACCTCTAATACCAAATAATTTTTTATTATTATTTTTAGCGGCCACGCAATCCATAGCTTTTTGGTATTTAATGGATACCTGCTTATCAATTTCTACCCCGTCTATGTTAGTTAAATTTTCTGGTTTAGTATTGTTATTGGCGTAGGCCTGGCAGATAGTCAAGGAACCCGCTCGAGCTGCATCACAACCAGCTTGATAAGGATTTTCTCCGGTTGCTCCAGTATAGATGACATCAACATCCGGTAAAGATTCTCTAGGAATTGCTCCAATTTTTATGGAGCCCATTTTTACTAAATCCGGGTTTACCTGGATTAATAGAATGTAGGAAGAAAATAAAATAATTAATCCGGTGACACTACCAATGATCAATTCTTTAGCCTGAGTGATGCGGGAGGCATCACCACCTGACACTAACCATAATACACCACCAGCCATTAGCATGATAGCCGCCAAAATTCCTGCAATACTAAGGCCATAGTTATATATGGCGGCAATATATTGTCCAATCCAGGGAACCTCGCAAAAGAAATTTCCTTCGTTGTTAGGCAAACAATTAACTTCACTAAGCTTATCTAATCCAGGAATTTTTATTTGCAATTCCGGTATTTTAAATTTAGGGGCAGTCGCCTGAGTTCCTTGTTCAATTTTTGAACAGCAACAAATATAGTCAGTGTGAGTGTAACCACCGCTACTAGTACTTGGTTTAGCTTCAGTACAAGTTTCTTTGTGTTTGTCGGTTAGTTGTTCCTCGATGGAATAGCAACCTCCGCTGGGCGGAGTCCCTCCTTCTAAATAGACAGTATATGATCGCCAAGTGCAACTAGCTTCGACAATAGTTGGTATAATTAATATTGATAGAAATGCTAGGGATAATATTATTTTAAATTTCTTCATAGCTTGTATTTTTTAATATTTTCATTGGCCAATTTTTGAATAGTAGCTATATCTTTATCTTTCAAATGCTTGAATCGCCCTTGAGTTTTTAAATATTCTTTCACCGCTTTAGCTTGGAAATTATTATTAATACTGGAGGAAGCTAATTGTCCGTTAATATATTCTAGCAAAGGATATAACCCAGTTTGAACAGCTAATTTACCCATCATAACTGCTTCGTCATTGTTTATTTTCCAACCCGGAATGCAGGGTGATAATATTTGGATGTAGCTTGGACCAGGGATGGTTAAAGCTTTTTTGACTTTGTTAGTAATGTCATCGGGAAATCCGGCGGTAGACTGGGCAACATATTTAAGGCTGTGAGCCAAAGCAACGGCTAACATATCTTTTTTGATTTGTATCGAACCAATTTCCTTGGTTCCGGCTGGAGTGGTAGTCGTGCTGGCTCCATAGGGGGTAGCCCCAGAAGCTTGAATGCCGGTATTGGAGTAGGCTTCGGTGTCGTAGCAAATATAGAGAATATTTTCTCCTCGCTCCCACATGCCACTAATTAGACCGAAGCCAATATCAAAAGTTCCGCCATCACCGGCCTGAACAACTACTCTAGTTTTTTTATTGCCTTTTTTCTTTAGAGCTGCTTGAATGCCAGAAGCCACAGCACTGGCATTCTCAAATAAAGAATGAATCCAGGGCAAGCCCCAGGCACTTTGGGGATAGGCGGTGGTAGTCACCTCTAAACAACCAGTGGCATTGGCGATAATAGTATCTTTAGTTAGTCCTCGCATTACTGCCTGCACGGCTGATAATTGCCCACAGCCAGCACAGGCGTTATGACCAGGAGATAGGAATTTTGATTTATTTTTTTTCATAAATTTACCAAGATGATCCAGCGCCACCGGTGCCCCAAACACACTCATCATCTTCATTACAATATTGACCCCATGAAAAAAGTATTTCCCAACTAGATATTCCCATGGCATCACTCGCTGATTGACAAGCTAATTCACACATGTCGGGGGTAATTTTATAAGAATTTTTTTTGCTATCTGCGCATTCAGATAGCGATGTCCAAAAAGTTGTCCAACTACCACCCACTTTACATTTACAACATCCACTATCTGCGCAGAATCCCTTCCCGGAAGTATTTTGTACAGCTTTAGATTTTTCATAATATTTACCACTATCTTTTTCACAAGCCTTTTTAGTAATACCATCTTTGGCAGTAAAATCAGAATATTGACAACAATCCCCATATTTTAATTTGTCTATAACTTGGGTTTCAATCGGTCTCAACTTTACCAAATCAGGATTAATGGTATTAAGGATTATCCAGGAACAGAATAAGATAACTAAACCGGTGACACTGCCGATGATTAATTCTTTGGCTTGGCTAATACGACTATCGTTGCCGGCTGAAGTCAACCAAAGTATTCCCCCGGCCATTAAAACAATGGCTGCTAATATTCCAGCGATACTCAGGCCATAGCCGTAGAAAGCCTTAACGTATTTAACTAGTAGATCACTGCGCATTACTCCCTTATCAGGCAGATACTCGCCAACTGGAATGGTATTTTGATCTAAATCGCTCTTAGGGATTTTTACCTGGGGGGTAAAATTAAGGGGTATCGGATTTTCTTCGGCCAGAACTGGCTGGAAAGAAGCCGCCAAAAAAATAGTACTGGCAATTTGTAGAACGAAGAAAATGGCAAAAGTTATTTTAAGAATTTTTAACGCCTTCATATGTTTCCTAAAAATTTTATTTTTTTATTATCCTTTCTAACATCTTCAATAATTTCGTGAATAATTTTTTTAGTCACGTCTCTTCCTCCCAAGCCAACAATATAGTTCTTGATACTTAAATTTTTATTAGTCGCCATTTTAATATCACCATAGAGCGGCCCCGATTGCCCTAAACTAACGGCTTTTTCTAAAACTGCTACATATTTAGCTTTAGCTAATATTTTATTAACATCTTCTACCGGGAAGGGGCGATATATTTTTATCTTCAACAGTCCGACATTTCGGTGTTCATCCACCACTTCTTTAATTGTCCCAGCCATAGAGCCCATGGCCACTAGAATGATTTTAGGTTTTTTAGCTCCATAGTATTCCACTAATCCGTTATCATTGGCAGTTCTTTGAAAGATTTTATTAAAAAGTTGATATTCTTTTTTTATTAAATCCAGACTGTTTACTAAATCATCTTGCAATTGTTGGCGAGTTTCCTGATAATGCTGAGGAGTAAAGAAAGCGCCCATAGTGACTGGCTTTTGGGGGTTTAAATAGGTGCCCAACCGGGGTTGATAATTAGGTAAATATTTTTTAATTAATTTAATCTCTGGAATTATGACTGTCTCATAGGAATGACTCAGGATAAAGCCATCAATATTAATCATGACTGGTAGATTTAATTTTTCCGCCAGTTTATAGGCTAGAACATGTTGATCCACTGCTTCCTGATGGTTTTCGGCAAAAAATTGTAGCCAACCAGCATCTCGCATGGTCATAACATCACCATGATCACACCAAATGTTGATCGGACTAGACACAGCTCGATTGGCACAGGTCATCACCACCGGCAATCTCATCCCAGCAATATTAAAAACAACTTCAGTCATTAATAATAATCCCTGAGAACTGGTGGCGCTATAAACTCTAGCTCCCGTAGCGCTAGCCCCTAGAATAATAGAAGCGGCCGCAAATTCACTTTCGGCTCGAACGTATTCATAATTAGCCCGACCATCAGCTTTGAATTTAGCTAAATCTTCCACGATATGAGTTTGGGGGGTGATAGGATAGGCGGAAATAACCGCCGGATTAATATTTTTGACAGTCAGGGCGATGGCTCGAGAACCCTCTAGAATTTGTTTTTTATGATTCATATTAATAATCAATTTCCATTTTTATAGCTTTCACTGGACACTCATGGGCGCAGAGACCACAACCCTTGCAGTAGTCATAATTGATTATCGGTTGGTCCTTGGTGGTTGTTTTTTTCATTCCAATACAACCCTCGGGACAGATTTTGGAGCAGAGAGCACAGCCAATGCATTTATTATAATCAGTCACCGGTCGATGGGTGCGCCAGGGTCCGGTTTTATTAGTTAGCGAACTATTGGGTTTAGTGATTAGACTTATTTTTTTAATTGGCATAGGCTTGGGTAACGGCTTTGATATTTTTGTTGATTATTTCTTTCCCTTTTTCTTTGAATTTTTCCCCAATGGCTTTTTTTAGGGAAGCCAGGCTAATGAGGCCGGAATATTTGGCAAAGGCTCCAAGAATAACAGTGTTAACGATATTTTTTCCAAAAACCTGGAGAGCAATTTCCGTGGCCGGAGAAAAAAAGACTTTTTGACTGCTTGTTTTCAATTTTATTTTATTCTTTAGAGGAGCATTGATAATTATCAAAGTATTTTCATCGCTACCAGCTAAGACGTCTACGTTTTCCAAAAGAGAAGCATCTTGAATAATCAGAACTGTTGGGCGATAGATTTGTTCTCGAGTACGAATAGGCTGATTATCAATGCGGGCAAATGATTGAATGGGGGCGCCGGTTCTTTCAACGCCAAAATTAGGAAAAGCCTGAGAGATTTTTCCCTCGTAGAAAGCAGCTACGGCAATTAATTCGGCCGCTGTTACAACACCCTGTCCGCCACGGCCATGAATTCTAATTTGCTCCATTTTAATAAATTAAACCGGTTACTAATTCTACCATTTTTTCTTCGGAAAGATAACCAGTGAGAACATAATTATTGATAAACCAGGTTGGTGTTCCCTGAATACCCAATTTTTCACCATCCTCAAAATCTAAACGCACCTGTTCTAAATATTTTTTTTCGATTAGGCAGGTGTTAAATTGATCTAAGTTTAATTCTAGATTTAAGTTTTTAACCATATCCTGTAATTGGTAATTTAATTCATCGCCGGTGGCTGTAAGACGATCCTGGTTGGCAAAAAGAGCATCGTGCATTTCCCAAAATTTATTTTGTTCGCCGGCACAGCGGGCAGCCACTGCCAAATCAATGGAATCTTCATGGAGGGGATAATCTCGGAAAATTATTTTTACTCTGTCCCCATAATTTTCAGCCACTTTTTTCACTCCCAGTATGGAAGCCTGGCAATAGGGGCAGGCAAAGTCAGAAAATTCGACAATAGTTACTTGAGGTTGATTAGTACCCAGATAGTAATTATCATTATAACCGGCGATGGCTTTAAGATAGGTAGCTCGTTGTTCATTTAGATATTTTTGTGTCGCCCCTCCCTTAATGTCATCTATTTTATTCATTATATATATTCCGGAAAAAATAATGATTAGCAAAATAATTGCCAGGATAATTAGTAAAAAAACGCCCCAAGGTTTTCGGTACCAAGGACGCAATTCTTTACTGTGCCTCGCCTTCATTTCGGCGTATTTTAGGCGTTCTTCTAGACTCATATAAAAATTGAAAAAACCGGTAGTTTAAAGTATACTTTTATTATAACATAATTTATGAAATTAATCTCCTGGAATGTCAATGGAATTCGAGCGGTTTCGCAAAAAGGTTTTTCTGTTTTTTTAAAAAAAGAAAAACCGGACATTTTGTGTATTCAGGAAATAAAAATATCAGAAGATACTAAGAATAAAACTGAATTTGATTTTCCTGGCTACGAGGAATACTGGAATTGCGCCCAGCGTCCTGGCTACAGCGGTACAGCTATTTTAGTGCGAACTGGTTTTAGTAAAGTTTTAGGTTTTAAAAATGGTTTTGGGATAGCTAAATTCGACCAGGAGGGGCGGGTGCAAACCCTGGAATTGCCTCAATTCTATTTGGTTAATATTTATTTTCCCAATGCTAATCATGAATTAAGCCGCTTAGGCTATAAGTTAGAATTTAATGCCGCTCTGCTAAAATATTTAAAAAAGTTAGAAATTAAGAAACCTGTAATGGTTACCGGTGATTTTAATGTGGCCCATCAACCCATTGATTTAGCCCGCCCCAAAGACAACGAAGGTAACCCCGGCTTTACCATCGAAGAACGTGATTGGTTTGATAAATTTTTACAGACCGGCTTTGTAGATACTTTTCGTTATAAAAATGGGAATAAGATTCAATATTCCTGGTGGAGTTTTCGAGCCGCCGCTCGGGTCCGTAACATTGGTTGGCGGATTGACTATTTTTGCGTATCCGATAAACTTAGAAAGAATTTAAAAAAAGCCTATATTTTAGATAAAGTGACCGGCTCTGACCACGCTCCCGTGGGCCTAGAAATATAATTTTATGTATGATCATCGCGCCATTGAAAAAAAATGGCAAAAAATTTGGCAGGAAACTGATTTATATCAAACTCCCGACGACCGAAAAAAACCCAAATATTATGTTTTAGATATGTTCCCCTATCCTTCGGGGGCGGGTTTGCATGTTGGCCATCCCAAGGGTTATATTGCCACTGACATTTTAGCTCGTTTTAAAATCATGAACGGCTACAATGTTCTGCACCCCATGGGTTTTGATGCCTTTGGTTTGCCCACGGAAAATTATGCCATTAAAAACAAAATCAATCCTCGGGAAGCAGCCGAACAAAACATCGCTACCTTTAAGAAGCAATTGGAAATTTTAGGTTTTTGCTATGATTGGGCTAGGGAAGTGGATACCACTGACCCCAACTACTATAAATGGACTCAATGGACTTTTCTGCAAATGTTTAAAAAAGGTTTAGCCTATCAATCCCATGAACCAATTAATTGGTGCCCCTCCTGCAAAACTGGTTTAGCCAATGAAGATTTGGAAGATGGTCGCTGTGAACGCTGCGGCAGTGCCGTTGAACAAAAGCCGTTGCGCCAATGGGTTCTGAAAATTACTAAATATGCCGATCGTCTTTTAAACGATTTAGAAAAATTACCGGATTGGGATGAGGCTACCAAAGAAATGCAACGCAATTGGATTGGACGCAGCCAGGGGGCGGAAATTAATTTTTTAGTTAAAAACACTGATCAAATAATTACCGTGTTCACCACTCGCCTGGATACAATTTTTGGCTGTACCTATGTGGTATTGGCTCCAGAAAATAATTTAGTCCTTAAATTAAAAGATCAAATTACTAATTGGTCAGAAGTTAATCAATATTTGGAGATTGTTAAAAATAAGACTGATTTAGAAAGAACCGATTTAAATAAAGATAAAACCGGAGTAATTCTTCAAGGGGTGACCGCCATTAATCCCTTTAACAATGAAGAAGTAAAAATATTTGTGGCTGATTATGTTCTCAATTCCTATGGCACCGGTGCGGTTATGGCTGTGCCCGCCCACGATGAACGGGACTTTATATTTGCCCAAAAATATAATTTGGAAGTCCGGCCGGTTATTTATCCTATAAATAATCAAGAATTACCCCAAGATCAAGCCTATGTTGACGATGGTATATTGCGTAATTCCGGTGATTTTACGGGGCTTTCTTCTGGTGAGGCTCGTTTGAAAATGACTAAATGGTTAACTAAAAAGAAGTTGGGAGCAGCTCGAGTGAATCATAAGATTAAGGATTGGGTTTTTTCCCGACAACGTTATTGGGGCGAACCAATTCCTTTAATTCATTGTGAAAAGTGTGGCGTAGTGGCAGTGCCCGAAAAGGAGTTGCCAGTCACCTTGCCATTGGTAGACAGCTATGAACCGACGGGTACCGGTGAATCGCCCTTAGCAGCCATTGAAGATTGGGTAAATACTAAGTGCCCCCGTTGTGGCGGACCGGGCCAGCGGGAGACCAATACCATGCCCCAGTGGGCAGGTTCCTGTTGGTATTATTTACGCTACATTGACCCCCTAAACGATAAAAAGTTAGTTGATTCTAAAAAAGAAAAATATTGGTCACCGGTGGATTTTTATGTGGGCGGGGCCGAACATGCTACCCGACATTTAATCTATGCTCGTTTTTGGCATAAATTTCTGCATGATATTAAGATGGTGAGATATGAGGAGCCGTTTATAAAATTAAAACACGTTGGTTTGATTATGGGCGAAGACGGTCGCAAAATGAGCAAGCGCTGGAATAATGTTGTGAACCCCGATGACATTGTTGAAAAATACGGAGCTGACTCCCTGCGAATTTATGAAATGTTTATGGGCCCCTTTGAGCAGGCCTGTAATTGGAATACTAATGGTTTAATTGGTGCCCGTAAATTTTTAGATAAAGTAATCGCCTTGTTTGATATCCAACAATATTCTGAAGATAAAAAAATTAAATCCCTTCTTCATAAAACCATTAAAAAGATAACCGAAGATATTACTAACTTTCACTTAAATACCGCCGTTTCCGCTCTAATGATTCTAGCTAACGAATTAACCGATTACAAAAATAAACAACAAGCCATAGCATTAACCAAAGAAGATTTAAATAAATTCCTACAAATCCTGGCCCCCTTTGCTCCCCATTTAGTCGAAGAGCTTTGGGAAAAATTAGGTAATCAAAATAGTATTTTTAAATCTTCCTGGCCCATCTATGATCCCCAATTAATTAAAGATGAATTAGTTAATTTGGTGATTCAAATAAATGGTAAATTGCGAGCCACCCTGGAAGTTCCCAGTGATATTTCCGAAGATCAAGCCATTGAATTAGCTCAAGGCAATAAAATAATAAAAAAATGGTTGGCCAACAAAGAAGTAATTAAAACTATTTTTGTGGTCGGGAAATTACTTAATATTGTTGTAAAATAGATTTTATTTAATATTAGCTACATTTTAGTTACTTTCATGTCTAATCTACTAACCCAAACTAAAGAAATTTGTCGTCTGTTTGCTATTAGCCCCCGCCGTTCCAAGGGGCAAAATTTTTTAATTAACGAAATTATCTATAATGATATTATTAGGGCGGCTGATTTAAAAAAAGATGACACCGTTTTAGAGGTTGGTCCGGGTTTGGGGTTTTTAACCATGAAATTAGCTAATCAGGTAAAACAGGTTAAGGCTGTAGAATTAGATGATCAATTGGCTAACTATTTGAAGACAGGGATTGAGTCCCAGGGTATAAATAATGTGGAAATTGTTAATCAGGATATTTTAAAATTTAATTTAATAAAAAATCTCCCAGGGGATTATAAGGTGGTAGCTAATCTGCCCTATAATATTACCTCTATTTTTTTACGACAGATTTTATCCTCTCCTAATCGACCCACTTCTTTAGTGTTGATGTTGCAAAAAGAAGTCGCCGAGCGAATTGTTGCCCGCCCACCAGATATGAGTGTTCTGGCAGTTTCGGTTCAATACTATGCTGTCCCCAAAATTATTAGACGAGTCGCCGCTGGTAATTTTTGGCCAGAGCCAGAGGTGGACAGTGCTGTCATTAAATTAGAAATTAAGCCTCAAAGATATAATTTAGAAGATGATCAGCGTTTTTTTCGATTGATTAAAATCGGTTTTAGTGCTAAACGCAAGATGTTGAAGAATAATTTAGCGGCTGGTTTAAAAATTTCTCCCCGAGACCTGGAAGTTAGTCTTGTAAAAAGCGGATTTAATCCTAAAATTAGAGCCGAAGATTTAAGTTTGTCTAATTGGCAGAAATTATTTGCTAGCTTAGCGGAATTTGTGGTATAATTAAAAAGTAAAAATTCATAATTACCGCAACCAAATGCCTCGCAATCCTTTGGATAAAGACAATCCCCAATCAACGGTAACAGGTTTGCCAAGACCGCAAAAAATCGCGGTGATTATCTTGGCTATTTTTGCTATTCTAATCATTGTTTTTTGGATTGGACAGTTTCGCTATCAGATTAATAAACCTTTTAAGTCAGAAACCAAAAAAAATACCACTGAAAAGGTTATTATTGATCCTCGGGAACAGGATACGGATAAAGACGGGCTATCAGATTATGATGAATTAAATACCTATAAAACTTCACCCTATCTAGAAGACTCTGACAGTGATGGCATAACCGATGGCCAGGAACTTGAACAGGGAACCGACCCTAATTGTCCGGCCGGCAAACAATGTAATGTCCCGTTGGAAGCTCCTAATCAAATAGAATTAATTAATCAGCCGGATATTTCCGTAACCACTGATTCAACCGATAGTGCCGTGGAGGCTATTCTACAGAATGCGCTTAGCGGGAACATCGATGCCGCTTCCTTGCGTCAATTATTGATTAGTAGCGGCGCTGATCAAACGGTATTGGATCAGATTAGCGATGAAGACCTGATGAAAAGCTATCAGGAAACTTTAGAAAAACAAGATAATCAATAAAATAATGACTTCTTTTTTCTCTAGCCAAAAGAAGAATCAACGTTCTACTATTAAAAAAATAGCCATCTTTTTGGTGGTTTTTTTAATAATTTTTTCTATCGTAGCCAACTATTCCCAACCCGCCCAGGCTCAAATGCCAATCTCCGTTACCTCTGATGTTCCGGCTACCACTAAAACTGTATTAGAAAAAATTTGGGATAAATTAAAAACTCTTTTAAAGAAAGCTGGCTCCATTGCCATGCAAAAAACCGTTAGTAGTGCTTTGAATAAAATAGCCTACGATACTGCTAATTATATTGGTTCCGGCGGTGAAGGGCAGAAGCCTCTGTTTACTAAGGAATATATCGGTGATTATTTAACGCAAATTGGTGATGAGGCAGCCGGTCAATTTGTGGAATCATTTGCTGGCAGTTTATCTCAGGGGATAATGGACGAAACCGGTGTAACTGCCGCCAAGGAAGAATGCGCTCAGAAATATAGGGATTGTTCTATTCAATGCCAAGATAATGTTGCCCCAGAACAACAACCCGATTGTCTAAAGGCCTGTAATTCAGATTTGAGCGTTTGTAATGGTGAGGTCTATAATGTTAATTCATCAGGTAAAGTAGGTAATGTTGCAGGGACATTAGCTCTAGGTATGGCTGATTCTTTTAATGTCTGCCAACCGACCTCCTTGGAATCAAAGGTAAAAATTACTCTGGGTTTAGTAGATCAGCAGAGACCCCAGGGGCCAAGCTGTAAGGCTTCGGAGATTATTAATAATTGGGAAGAAGCAGTTGATTTGTCTAATGAGGATTTCATGGATAAATTTAAAGATATTTTTGATCCCCGCGGTAATGAATTGGGTATTTATTGGACAGCTAAAACGGATTTGGGCGGACAGGTTCAAGCTCAGGTTGAATATAAACAAAGTGAATATGAGACGGGCGGTGGCTGGCTAGATGTTCGTGATATTGCTGGCAAGATTAAAGGTACTCCCGGGGAAGCAGAAAAATCAGCTGAAGATGCTAAAGATATTAAACAGTCTCAATTCGGCAAAGTGACCGGTGATATTCTAGTTGATGCGGCTAACACCTTCTTAAATCAATTGGCGATTTCAGCTTTTAATAATTTAATGCAAAGTTTAGGCTCAAAGACTAGTAAACCAACAGATTCAGGAACCAGCGCCAACGTCCTTAGTTACGAAGGTGATCCAAATGTGGTTTTTGGTGAATCAACTATTAAAGAAATAACCAGAGAATTATTAGAACCTAATTTTGGTGAACGAGCAGATTATAATATTTTATCATCTCTAGCTATTTGTCCTGATCCTCAAAATCCCGGGCCAACCAATTGTGTTATTGATAGTGGTTTCATGCAAGCCGTCACCGAAAAGAAGACCGTGGCCGAAGCTATTCAGGAGGGTTATTTGCAGGGCGGTTGGCAATTTACCAAGGACACTCAAAACAGCAGTTATTCTGCTCGCAATATTTCTATTTTACGTAAGTATCGTATTCTACCGGTGGGCTGGGAAGTGGCTGTTCAAAAAGCCTATGCTAGTTCAACGGTCAAGAAAGTTACTCTAATGGATTTGGTATCCTGTTTTGATAAAAATGATTCCTATAATCAATTTAGTTCTAATTTTGATGTTCGTGACCAGGCCTGGTGCCAGGGATTAGTTGACCCCAACTGGGTGCTAAAAGCCCCTTTAAATTATTGTAAGAAAGAAGGCGCCAGTGCTCAGATTTTAAGTAAAATGGTTGCTCCGGGACAAAAAGGCCAGGGGGATACACCTGATTTGTTAAGTGAAATAAAAATTACTCGGGCTGATGATTATTGTGCCGACGAGCAAACCTGTATTAAGGAAAAAAAGGATGGCAGTTGCGAAGCCTATGGTTATTGTAATGAAGAAAAACGAATTTGGAACTTTAGTGAAGATTCCTGTGAGCCGATCTACAATACTTGTCAGACCTTTGCCAATGTTAACAGTGGGCAAACAGCTTCCTATTTAGAAAACACTTTAAACTACGGTAGCTGTAATGCGGAAAATGCAGGTTGTCGCCAATATTCTTTATTCGGCGCCTATGCCACTTCCACGGGAACAGTTTCCTGGAATATTAATCAGAGTTTATATTTAAATAAAAATACAGAGAATTGCGATTCTAAGGATGAGGGCTGCACTGAATTGATGCGCGTTAAATCTACTTGGGGTTCTAATTTAGTAATGAATGCCGATTTTTCTAATGATAGTCTTAACGCTTCTTCTACGGCTGGCTCATTGCTAAATAATTATTGGCCCTATTGGTCCTCTTCTAATACTAGTAGCGCTACTCGCAAGGCTAGCATCGTTAATTCTGCCCAAGAACCAGGCGGCTCGATTGGCAAGGCCTTAAAGTTAGAAGTTTCCCGATCAGCTCCCGGGCAAATCGTTATTGGAACCTATTCCAATAATACTTATTCATTGGTTCCGGATAATTTAGAAGTTATTCCTGGTAAAGCCTATACTCTCAGCGCTGATATTTATCTGGCTCAGGGACATAAGGTTACTATTTTTATTGGTGAGGCCGCTGACGGAGTGTTAAGCGATACCGACGAAAAAAATAAATGGATTCATCTTAGTGTAACTCGTGCCCTGAATGATTCTTTTAGTGAGCTATCTTTTGGTATTAATGGTGATAGCATGGATTATAGCGGCGACCAGGTAGTTTTTTATATAAAAAATATAAAATTTGAAATGAGTGATTGGGATACCGGCTTTAGTGTTTATGGCTCCTTTAAGACCTATGAAAAATTAATTCCCCCCTATTTAGAAAAAGCTTGTTATTTTGATGCTACCAGTGCCTCCAAGGATTATCGTCTCCGAGGCGACGCCTCCAGTGCCTGCTATGACTATGCCCGTAAATGTAATAAAGACGAAGTGGATTGTGAATTATATACCGATTCCCAGGATGATTTTGCTGTGCCAGCCAAAGTAACTAGCGCTGATTATTGTCCTAAAGAATGCGTCGGCTATGATGTTTATGTCACCCAGGAAACTCACTTTAACTCTCCCCAGGCAGAAAATTTGCTGCCCAGCCAAGCTAAAACTTGCGACATTGAAGCGGTTGGCTGTAATGAGTTTACTAATTTAGATGAATTGGCCCAGGGCGGAGAAAGTACAGAATATTATACTTATCTCAAACAGTGTATTAAACCGGATCAAAATCTTTGTTCTAGTTTTTATTCCTGGGAAGGGACAGAAACCGGCTATCAATTAAAAGCCTATAGTCTGAAAAAAGATAACATCGGCGGACCAGCGGTTACGGCCGATGACAGTACGCTATGCAATGCCACCATTTATAATGTACCTCTTAGTGACCCAGACTTTAATCCAGATTGTCGGGAATTCTATAATGCTGGCGGTCAAGTCTTCTATCATCTTCTTTCTCGCACCATTACCTGTTCAGAAAATTGTCACGCCTATCGCCTAACTGAAAAGAATTTTGATAAAACCCTAACTCAAGTCCAATGTACGGGGACTGATAAACACTGGGATGCTAATAGTAATGTTTGCTATGTCTGCCTCAATGGTGGCCTCTGGGATACCAATCATCAGGCCTGCGTCTATCAGGCCATACCCAAGGAAGGGAAGACTTGTAATGCTGCCCAAAATGGTTGTCGTGAATACAATGGTAATGATGGCAACAATGTTCAATTACTAGGTTTCTATAATTATGAAAATGGTTTGGAGGGCTGGTATTCTAATTGTCCCAATGGTATCCAAATAAGCACAGTGTCTAATAATCGTAATGGCCATTCAGTTCTATATAACAATGGCGCCAATCAGTGCCAGGCGGTTGGCGAAACCGGCATAGCAGCTGTTGCTCATCGTTCTCGGATCATTGAACAGCTAATTGCTGCCGACAATATTGCTGCCCAATTAAAGCTGGGTGGTTTAGTAACCGAAGGTCAGGCCTATAGTGTTAAGTTTTTAGCTCGCGCTAATAGTAATACCACTTTAAATATTTATTTCTATAACAAAGATACGGGGAAGAAAGCCTATTTCAACGCCGATAATCCCGTGGTGGTCAAAGGTGGCAATGAATGGGCGATTTATCAAGCTAATTTAGAAAATTTGGATCATAAGGTCGGCGAGAACGAGATGCTAATTATGACCGGTAGTGCTAATTTCTATTTTGACGATTTTATTCTTTCGGAAATTACTGATCGCTATTATTTAATTAAAAATTCCAGCGACATTCCGGATATTTGTTACTATGATACCTTTGATAATTATCGGGGAGCTGATTATAATTTAGGCTGTTCCCGTTATACCGATCGTGATAATCTAACTCATTATCTTCGTCAGTTTTCTAAGATTTGCGCCAACGAGTCAGTGGGTTGCGAACAGATGATTGATACTAAAAATTATACCCCCTATCAATCTGGCATCTGGCAGGACACCAACGCCAATGGGGTTTGCGATAGCGATGAGCCAGATTGCGTTACCGTGCCCGGCGATAGTGCCCTCTATGCTATCTATGACTCCGCTAAACAATGTAACTCGGCAGATTTAGGGTGTAGTTTAATGGGGCAGGGTCAGGGAAGTGATGTTAATATTACCTGGTCAGATGTTTTTAAAAAAAATAACCCTAACAATTATCAAAAAACTTTATGTGGTCAGGCCGAGGTTGGCTGCGAAGAATGGCGCACTAACGACGGTAGCTTTAGTTATTTTAAAGATCCAGGGATTAATGTTTGTTCCTATCGTGCCAGTCAGGATCCCACCATTGCTGATAAGGCTTGGTATAAAGTGCCGGTGAAACGTTGCGACTATGATGATAATGGAAAGATTGATGGCACTGAGATGAACCGAGAGGTTTGCGCCAATGAAGCTAGTTGCGGTGGAAAACCTTGTATTATTGATAATAATGATTATCCTTGCTCGGTTTCCTATTTTAAAACCATTGGTTGGGGTGGAGCTGGTAATCAAATCCCTACCCCTGATCAACAGGCTGGTTTATGTGATACTAAAAACTCTGGTTGTACCGAATATATTGATCCAGTTAGCCAATTTTCACCCAACCTAATCTTCAACCCCTATCTTAGCGCCAACCGAGATGGCTGGCAGGTGTCCGGCAGCAATGCTCAACAGGTGGTTAAATCCATGGAATATAATAAGCTATATATTTTAGAAACCGAAGGCGCGGGCAACATCACTCTAAATTTTACCAATAATGTTAAACCATTATTAATGGATAATACTTTTGGCACTTCAACTAAAACCTTAACTCTTAGCAATAGCACTAATCAGCCAATTATTTTTAATTCACTCAGCAACAATCAGGTCACTGTCCAGGCAAACACTAGCCTTGACGTTATTCAAATTAGAGAAGCGATTGTTGACTATCAATTAAAAGATAAGATTGATAAAAAGAGTTGTAATGGTTTAATTAAATTTAACAATGGTTGCGTTCTCTTTAATGAGAGGACTATTAATGGTGGCCAGGGTTTAATTAATTTAGAGACCGGTTGGGACGCCTATGCTAGCCAAGACGGAACCGCCCCCACCCTATGTGATAGTAGCCAGATTGGATCCTGTACCGCTAATCAATTGATTAAGGTTAGACCAGATCGAGTTTGTGCTAAATGGTTGGATTGTATTACCTATATTGAAGATCCGGAAACTAAGCAAAGAGTTTGCTATGCAGTTGGTGAATGTAATCGTCTAAATGATAAGAACGAATGTGCTAATTTTATTACTTCTTCCAGTGGCGCCCTAACCTTTGATCCTCTTAAAACCCAAAACGCCTCAGGCTATTCTTTGATTAATAAATACGCCCTGGACCAAATGACAGAAGTTGGCTTAAATTCCGAAGCTCACTATGGTTTTGAGGATAGTGTGCCAGCCCTAAGCTGTAAACGAACTATTAATTTTACACCGTTGCCCGGCAGCACTACTTGTAACTTTGATCATAATATTAATAAGGATAGTTTAGTTCGTGAGCCAGAAGGCGCTCCAACCGATTATCCAGCCAGTGGTAAAACTTATTTAAAAGTGCCAGCTACCTATCAAATTTCTCCCATGGCCGAGAATGGCTATATAGTATTAAATTATCCTAGTGCTACTAGTAACCCAAATTACAATACTTATTTTCTAACCTACCTATTAAACACTAAAAATTCTGGGTTAGGTGCTAAAATTGTATTAACTGATCCTCAAGGGACAATATTAAAAGATGCTGCCGATACTAGTAAAAGTCTAATTTTCTCTGACAGCGCTAATGATGGTTGGGAAAGAAAAATAATTAAATTTAATGTTAATGCCACTAATAATAAGGTAGTAATTTATTTAACTTCCGATACCACTAATCCAAAAGAAGACGGCTATGTTTATTTTGACGATATTAATATTGAACCAGTTCTTAAAATTGCTGATGATAATTACGTCACTAGAGAGTGTCGTCTCTATCCTTCATCAGAAGATTTAACCTGTTTTAGCAATAATAATAATGTTATCAGTAGCGGTCTTGAGGGCTATTGCTTGGAGCATGATAAAAATAATCCTAATGTTTGTTTATTGTGGTATCCAGTTGACCGCATTAGTCCGACCAGAGATAATAATTCTGTTTTAGGCTATCAAGGAAAATTTCCTTTAAATTATTGTACTGAGCTTAATGGAAACTTTGATTTAGTTGAAAAAAGGTTGGCTAAACATGGCTATTACAATAGCTATAGTGATGATGGCCGCGGTTTTGATTGTTATTATGAGTCAACCGCGTTAGGAAATTATTGCGTCAATAATGCCCCGGCTGATTTTCAGGGTTATAGTCATGACTGGAATTGGAATACGGCTACCACACTACAGACTTATTGTGGAACACCTACGGGTTATTTTGCTGTTCATGCCTTTGGTTGGGATGGTGATTATTGGCTTTGTTTACCTAATAATTATGGTAATAACACCACTTTAGTAGCAGATCCCCAAGCTTCCATTAGTTTTAAGATGCCGGGCATGCCTGATTCTATAAAACTGCCTGTTTTTTCAAATGGTTGGTATCCTTATGACGGCTTGTTGATTAGAAATGGTGTCAGTAGTTGTAAAAATATTCCTTGTACTTATTACATAAACGAAACCGATAATGCTGATCCGCCGGTTCGGGTTTATAATTATGATAACCCGGCTATTAATGAAAGTAATCTAAAATTAATTGCCAGCTCGGATCAGGATGAACTATTCAAAATAACCTGTAATCGATTTATTCAGACGGTTAATAGTAGTGGTGGTAATAAAGCTTGGACTAATCGTATTAGTAAAATTTCTATTTATGCTACCCAAACTCCTAAATTTTTTATCAAAGACAATGGGTATTTTTATGGACCCTATGGAGCATCAACCTATAAGATTGATCGCTATGGTCGCAATCGAGAAGATACCCCCTTTGGTTCAGCTATTTGGCCAACAAATTTTGATTTATTAAGCAGTGAAAAAATAACATTCAAAAATCAATATTCCAAGAAAAATAATGAAGAAGTGTTTGCCGGTCGACCCTACGGCTGCGAAGGAACAAGTTGCGATAATATTGGCTATTGCAGTCTTGATCCCAATATCTTTTGTCTTTTAGGCAACGCTACTAGTTCTGATTTTGTTTCCAAACAAACTTGTTCAGCCAATGGTTATGGAATTTGCGTTCCTCTTTGGCAACAATCACTCTCCTATGATTTTAACGATTATCAGAATATACTAAGAACAATATTCTTAAAGTCATATAATTCATTTTCCTTTGCGACCACTAGTCAATCCTATGTTTCTGATGATACTAATTATGATTTTATCAAAAAAATCCCCTCCTCCTTCAAGCAGAATTGTCCCAACAATGTTCGTACCGGTGAAGGAATAGACTCGTTTTGTGCAGTTTGGCCCGAAGTAAGTAATGTTAAAGCCTATTATGGCAATACCAATAATCGAGCCTTGATATCATCTGGCAATAATTTAATTATTACTACTCGGGGAGTATATCGTTTAGAGTTTAATAGTAAGGTTGATAGTGAACAACAACCACTTAAGGAAATAGTAATTAATTGGGGTGATGGTACTAAACAAGTGATAACTGGTCAAGATCACCGCCCTTCTGCTAGCAATCCCCACGTTTTTTATCATTACTATAGTCAACCTGGAACTAAAATCTTAAATATTACCATTTATGACAACTGGGGATTTTTTGGTAGTTGTTTTAGTGGTGTTTGCACTTTACCACCCCATGGGATAGATTAATTTAGAAGCTATTGACTTAAGTTAAATATTATTGTATAATTATATTAATCATTGACAATTAAATAAAATAACCCCCTAAAATAGTGAGCCATGAAAAAAATGTTTTTAGCCTTAATTTCGGTTATTGTCCTGATGGGCTGCACCGAAAAGAGCCCGATTATACCAGACAATCCCGGTCCTGGCGAACCTCCACCGCCAGCTGATACCTCAACAATCACCTTTGTGGCAAAAAACAATTTGCCCGATAGTAGTTACTATGACCAGATAACGGTTAATGATATCTTGTTCACTCTGGACGATCCCCAAATGTGTTTCGTCCTGGAGAGTGGCCAAACCAAGGTCTTCAAAGGAGCCGATGCCAGGAAGATTGTCGGTATGGAGTTTATTGCCTCGCCAGATGTTTGTCTGGTTAAAAATGGTTTTCAGCTGGAGCTGACTGCTACCCCAGGCTATCTTATAATCGGAACAATCGAACTTCACAAAACCTATGTTGTCGAGTACAACTGGGTGATTCTCTGAGCCATCGAATTCATGGCTTACTCCTCAAAACCCGTCATTCCTTCAGTAATATACTGAGTGGTCAGACGGGTTTTTTCTTTTGCTTTTCTGGGAATTTTATAGTAAAATAAGAGTAGATAAAGGCTGTTAAAATAATTAGGAATGAGGTATAATTTAGATAAAGAAAGAAAGTTTAACAGCTATGGCCTTAAATAATCAAAATTCTAGTCCCGTTGATGAGCAATTATTAGCTCGTTCCAACAAAAAAAGTTCAGAAAAAGCTGGCCAACTAAGACAAAGTCGTCGAGACGAATCAGCTGCCCAAAATACTAATGAAGAACAAAGCCTCCGTCAGCAGGTAGCGGCTAGCCGGCACGCCGAACAAGAAAAAGATGAGAAAGAAAAAAAAGAGAAGGGAAACGATGATAAACCTAATGCTGTCAATTCAGCTACTAGTAGGTTGTTAAAATCAGCCTGGACAAATTTAGTTCCTAGTTGGGGCTTAACGCTTATTTGGATTAATATTCATGTTTTTCTAAGCACTGTTTTTGGTGAAAAATTCTTCTGTAAACTGGGCATGGAATGGGTGGATGATAATATTAAGCGAGCCAATTCTGAACAGGCTAAGAAATTAGGAAACACCGCCAGTACTTTTGAGGGAGCTGGTCTAGCTTGTTTAGACTTGGGCTGTTTATTAATAATAATTGCCGTTTTAATGATCGTTGGTGCGTTATTACAAGTAGTAGATTTGCCCTTTGAATTTTTATCTAAAGCCTTTGGCTGGGTTTGGGATGAAACCAAACAATTAATTTCCGGTTCATAGTTTTGTTTTCTAAACTTAGAAGATGAAAATAAAAATAAATAAAAAATATTTTTTTCTATTACTAATAATTTTTGTTATTATTGGGTCTTTTTCATTAGCTCATATGGCTAGCGCTTCCTGGTATGTTTCTTTGGTCGGGGGAATCGCTAATATCTTAGTTTCAATTTTAGGTTGGATACTATCAATTGTCATGATAGTTTTGATTTATATTGCCCAATATAATAATTTTATTGCTGCTCCGGCAGTGATCAATGGCTGGGTAATTGTGCGCGATCTTTGTAATATATTTTTCGTGGTTATTTTATTGATTATTGCCTTTGCCACGATTTTACGTTTAGAGAATTATAGCTATAAAAAGTGGTTGCCAAAATTGATTTTAATGGCCATTTTAATTAATTTTTCTAAAACTATTTGTGGAGTGTTAATTGATGTTGCCCAGGTAGTCATGCTGACCTTTGTTAATGCCTTTAAGGATATTGGGGCCGTGAATTTAACAAAAATGCTGGGTATTTCCGATTGGCAAAGCCTAAAGGGCATCACTAATTTAAGTGAATGGGAAGTGGTGGCTGCCATGGTTTTAGCAGTTATTTATGCTGTTGTTTCTATTATCGTGATCACTGCCATGTTGGCCATGTTGGTGATGAGAATTGTCATGATTTGGATCTATGTAGTTCTATCACCCCTAGCCTATCTCCTCTCCGCTTTTCCCGGCGGTCAATCCTATGCTTCTGAATGGTGGAAAGAATTTACTAAAAATTTAATTATTGGTCCGGTATTAGCCTTCTTTATCTGGTTGTCGTTTACAGCCTTGGCCAATTTTAATGCTAGTTCTTTAGGAATTAGTGGAGAAGCTGATGAAACCGGTGTTACCCAATGTACAAAAGATAAACAAGGGGAATGTGAATTTGGTACTTCCAGTCTATTAATTCAATTTGTCATTGCCATTGGAATGTTGCTGGGCGGTTTAAAGATTGCTCAGGAAATTGGTGGGGCAGCCGGTAATGTAGTAGGGAAGGTGGCTAGCAAGGGGAAGGGATTAGCTATGAAGCCACTTGGGTGGGCAGCTATGGGTGGAGCGGCGTTAGCTCGTGGTACTGGTCGAACTTTAAAGAATTGGGGTGGAGATATAGTGGATAAAGCTAGTTTAAAAGCAGGAGTTGATTTTAATGTTATAGCGGGATATAAAAGATATAGAGAAGCGGTCAAACAAAGAAGGGATGATCGTAAATTAGAAATAAGAGGCCGGGTTTTAGAAAAAGCAAAAGATGGAAAAACTTGGATTGGACGAAAGGCAGCATTATTTTCTACGGGAGACGTTGCCTATGATAACTGGAAAGAACATAATTTTTTTAGGGGTGATGCTAAAAAACATATAGATCGAATAAACAGATTAAATGATCCAACAACGAAAGAAGGGAAAAAGTTTAAAGAATTAAAAGAAGAAAGAGCTAATACTCTTACTTTTGGCGAGAGTATCCAAAATAATAATAAAATTAAAGATCTTAAGGGTGAGAATGCGGACTTATTAAATAAAAAGAATCAAAATATTCAACGCATCGCAGATTTGTCGGCTAAGGAAAAAGCAGGGACAATTACAGATGATGAGAAAAAAGAATTACAACAAAAGAAGGATGAAATGCCTGAAATTAAAAATCAAGTTGATAAAAACAATAGTATTATTAAAGATTTATCCAAAAAGAAACTTAATGAAGATAGGGCTCACGGATTAGACGAAGAAATTAAAAAGTATGAAGATATTATTGAAAAGAGTAAAATAAAAATTGATGAACGTTCCCTGGTTAGCTTAACTGGAGCTAGAATTGCCTCTCAATCTAAGGTTGAATCTGAACAAGGTAAAGTTATTGCTAATATTAATAATGCGGAAGAACTCGTTAGAATTATGAAAGAAGGAATTAGAACTGGGCAGCAGGGGCTAGTTTCTATGGCTTGGAAAAAATTAGCTAGAACCGGAAATTATAATGAATTTAATAAGGATATTGGTGTGGGAACCGGTTGGCGAGGAATGCTTGATGCTGCTAAATATTTAGAAGAAAAAGGAGGGTTTGATACCCAAACCGCTCGAGGGTTAGTGGCTGAAGTTGGGGAGGTAGCTAAAAGCTCTTCAATGCATATGGAAGCATTTGGATGTATGAAAATGGATAAAGCTGGAAATTGGTTGGAGACCACCGAAGAGGAGCATGATCAAGCAGTTTTAGCTGAAAAAACTAAAGTTCAATCCCAGAGATTTTGTCGTGATGCTAATCGACTTGCTACTGGTTATTATGATGGGTCCATTCACGATGAAGCTCACTGGCGTCCCAGTAATTCAACTATAGCTCTTTATGCCTCTAAAGATGCAGCTTATGCTAGTGATATGGAAAAAACAGGTAATCCAAGCCAAATTTATTTTATGGGTTCTAATCCTATTTATTTAAAAATATTGGAGGATAATGGAGCTCCGAAAGTTGCTCAAGTTATTCGTGATTTTATTAAAAATTCCGAAGGTAAAAGTGTGGCTAATTATGAACAAGCAATTCAAGAAGCGCTAAGGGCTCGACAAAAATATGGAATCTAGTGGTTTTAAAAAAATTGAACAACTGGCAAATAATTTTATTAAATTTAATGAAATTAATGGTGTCCAGCGTCTCTATGAGAAATTGCAAAAGATTTTATCGGAAATGAATTCTCATGATCTAGAATTTTTATCATATCAAAAGTTAATTATTAAACTAAAAACTTTTATAATTCAGTTATTTGAAGAAGATGATTATTTTGACTTGATAAAAAATAATTTTGAAGTAATTTATACAATTCCAGACTATGATTTATGGGAGAAAGTAAAAATATTATTAATGAATATTTACGATTTTAATAAGAGAAATGAACTAAAGAATAAGTTTAAGCAGATTCTTATAGATTGTCGTCGTCCAATTACAATTAATCAATATCCTGAAGATGATTTTCCTAGGAATGTTTCTGATTGGATTAAAGATTTTGTCTCTAATTTTGGACCAGATAAGATTGACGTTGTTAAAAAGCATGAATATTTACTGAATGGAAAGTTTATTAAAATTTTAAAAATAGAAGATAGAGAAAGGGTTAGAGGTTTATTGGATTTTTATGAAAAATTAGTTTTATCATCTAACGAAAGGGAGGGGATGGAAAATAGTGTCCCTATGGATATTGATGGCCAGTTTTTTATTTTAAATGAAGGGGAGATTGAAAATTTAAATAATTATTCCAAAATTATTAATAATATTAAAGTTTCAGATTTAACAACAATAAATAAAGAAACTAGCATCCTAAAAATCTCTAATAACAAAGAAAGATCATCTGAACTAGATCAACTCCAAAAAACCCTAGCCAACTATCAACCCAATAGTTTAGAATATAAAGCCATTCAGCAGGAAATAGAACGACTTAAAAAATCAAACAATCAGAAATAATTTACGTAATTACTGTTCTGCGAGAGCCAATTATTTTTACGGTAATTGGCTTTCCTTTTTTAAGGTATTATTAAATAATAATTGTTGTAAAATATGACAACATATGTTGTAATTATTCACAACATAATAATTCTTGGAAAGTAATAAAATGCAAATATATTTTATCTATTATTAAATTAAACTATAATTATATGAATATCAAATTAATTACCTCTGAATCAGTCACCGAGGGCCATCCCGATAAGATTTGCGATCAAATTAGTGACGGCATCCTTGATGAAATGCTTAAATACGATCCTAATAGTCATGCCGCCATTGAATGTCTAGTGACCAATGGTTTAGTGGTGGTAACCGGGGAAGCCCGGACTCGTCATTATGTTAAAATTGATGAAACTGTTCGGAAAATTCTCCATAGAATTGGCTATAATCAAGCTGATTCTGGATTTGATTGTGATAATGTTGGTATCATTTCCGCCCTCCATGAACAAAGTCCGGAAATTGCTCAAGGGGTTGATACTAAAAAGAATAAAGAACAGGGAGCCGGTGATCAAGGTTTAATGTATGGCTATGCCATTAACGAAACCAAGGAATTAATGCCCTTGCCGATTGTTTTAGCCCACAAATTAACCAAACGATTAGCTGAAGTGCGTCAGAAAAAGGTTTTACCTTATCTTCAACCAGACGGTAAAAGCCAAGTGACTATTGAATATCATAATGGACAAGCTAAACGAGTGGAAACAGTGGTGATAGCTGCTTGTCATAATAAATATATAAATATCACCAAAGTGCGCCAGGATATAAAAGAGAAGGTTATAAAACCAGTTCTTGGTAAATTATTAGATAGAAAAACTAAAATTTTTATCAATGCTACTGGTAAATTTACTTTAGGCGGTCCAGCAGCTGATACTGGATTAACTGGTCGCAAAATTATGGTAGATACTTACGGCGGTTTAGGCCGTCATGGTGGTGGTTGTTTTTCTGGTAAAGATGCTTCTAAAGTAGACCGGAGCGGTGCCTATATGGCACGCTATGTGGCTAAAAACGCGGTGGCTGCTGGTTTAGCTAATCAATGTGAAATTCAAATCGCTTATGCTATTGGCATAGCCAAACCAGTCGGCATCTATCTTAATACTTTTGAAACTAATAAAGTGGCCGAAGAAAAAATACTTAGAGCTATAAAAATGGTTTTTGATTTCCGCCCAGCCGCCATTATCAAACAATTAGATCTCAAAAAACCAATTTTTTCTCAAACTGCAGTCTATGGTCATTTTGGCCGATCGCAGTTTAATTGGGAGAAAACTGATAAAGTAGCTGAACTAAAGGCCGCCCTTGAATAAAATATATGAAGATAATGGTTTTTGGCACCTTTGATAATTTGCACCCAGGACATTTATCCTATTTTTTTCAAGCCCATAAATTGGGACAAGAATTAATTGTAGTGGTGGCCAGAGATAGAAATGTTCAGAAGATAAAAGGCAGATTACCTCGAGAAAATGAAAATATTAGAGTGAAAAATATTAGGGCCAAATTAAAAGAACTAAACTATCAGGGAAGAGTTGTTTTAGGAAGTTTGAAAAATAATTGGCTAGTTTTAAAAAAATATCGACCTAATATTATTTGTTTAGGCTATGATCAAAAAGTTGATTTAAAGCAACTGAAAGATGAGCTGGTAAAATTTCGTCTTTTTTGTAAAATAAAAAGATTAAAACCGTATTATCCGAAGAAGTATAAATCCAGTTATTTTAGGGGAGAATAAATATGTCCTATCTAAACTATTCCTGGGAAGTAATCGCTCAAGACTACAATTCACCTTATTTACGTAATCATCTCTGGACTAATGGCATGTTTAAGTATGCTAAATTAATGAATGTTTCTAATCCTAAATTAGGAATTATTTCTTTAGATAATCATATTCAGTATATAGCTGATATGGACTCTTGGAAAAAGACTAGCGAGGACTTAAAGAAAAAAATTTTAACTGATTATAATTTTTTTGAAGAATTGATTGATAAAACTAACGCTTGGGGGGAGCAATTTATCACTTGGACAGAAAATAATATTTTTAAAGTCGATCTTAGTGAATTATCTAATCAAGAATTAATTTTATTATTAAGAAAATTCATTGATAACCAAGAAGATGGCTATGCCTATGGCACCGCCTTGCCCATGATTGATCTTATTAAAGGATCTTTTATTGAAAATAATTTAATTGAATTCTTAAAAAGCCAAGTACCAGTTGATAAGTTTCCTGAATATTATTCTGTTTTTACTTTTCCTAGTCATAACTCCTTTGCCCAGGATCAGGAAGAAGATTTACTACGTCTAATGTCAATTTATTATTCTAATGAAAATTGGCGGTCCGATATTCAACGAGATTCTCAAGAAATCATCCAAAAAAAATATCTAGATTTCTTTCAAAAACTACAACAACACACCGCCAAATATACTTGGGCGTACTATGTTTATATGGGCCCTGGCTTTAATGAGGCTAACTTCTTGGAATTTATTAAAGATTATCTTCATAAAAATATTAATCCTGCTAAAAAATTAATTGAATTACAGGAAAAAAGACGAAGAATGACAGAATTAAAAACTAAATATTTAGTTGAATTAAAACCAGATCCTTTTTTTACTTTTGTTTTACGCATTGCCGGGAAGGTAGTTTGGGCTAAGCCCCGTCGCAAGGATTATCAAAGTAAAGCCTATTATCATTTAGAAAAATTACTAAAAGAAATTACTAAGCGATTATATATTTCTCTAGATCAAGTTCGTTCTTTACCTACCGATCTATTAACCAAAGCTTTAAATAATGAGAAAGTTGATTTAACTATCGCCAATGAAATTAAGAAATGTCACGTTTGTCTGCCCACCAATGAACAGACTACCATTGACCTAATTAAAGAAGAGGCTCAGAAATTTTTGAAAAAATATTTTCAATCAGTTAAAGAAGAAAATATTCAAACTAACCAATTGGAATTAAAAGGGGCTAGTGCTTGTGCGGGAAAAGCTAAAGGAGTAGTAAAGATAATTAACTTACCCACTGACATGAAGAAAATGGAATATGGTAATATTTTAGTTTCCACCGCCACTACGCCTAGTATTGTACCGGCCATGAAAAAGGCTGCTGCTATTTTAACTGATGAAGGTGGTTTAACTTGTCACGCAGCAATTGTCTCCCGCGAGCTTAACACCCCCTGTGTAGTTGGTTTAAAAATAATTACGACCTCAGTTCAAGACGGTGACGAAGTGGAAGTAGACGCTAATGATGGGACGATAAAGATATTAAAGAGAGCAAAATAAAAACCCCCTTTCGGGGGAATTTATTATCTATACTAGGACGGCTTGGATATAGAGATTGATTTTGACAGTTAATGTTATTATAACATATTATTTTCTTTAGTCAAATTTTTTTATTCGAATTAAGCTAGCCGCTGTGGACCCGCGGGGAATCGAACCCCGGAGATTAAAGCTGTCAAAACCAACCTCGCCACCTAGCCGGGCCCACAGTCCAGTTATCATAGCATGGAGTCAATAAAGGGAAGATAAAAATAGATTAAATAAAATATAAAATTTGATTTTTAAAGATAATTATGCTAAAGTTATATATAACTATTCCAAGTTAGCATAATTATTTTTTTTATGATTAATAAATTATTTTCTTCTCAAATCATGTTTGATGTCTTGTCTGTTCTTTTTAAGCATCAACAGAAATCACTATCCACTTCAGAAATAATTAAAGTAACTGGTAAAAATCAAGCTAATATTCAACGAGAATTGGGGAAATTGATTAAATTAGATATTGTTTTAAAGAAATCTAAAAATCATCAAAATTTCTATTCCCTTAATTCCAATTATCGTTTTTTTAAAGCTCTTCAAGGATTTTTTCAAGAACATGATGATAATAACCATAAATATTTTCTATTAAATGAAGAAAGTGGCGTTTGTTTTCTATCAGTCGATTATGTTCTAACCGCTTATGTCGCCGATTACGGTGTTAAAAAGGGAATTATTAAAGAAGTATCTGATACTATCGCTGTTTATAAAGGTGATTATGGACAATTTTATTTTGAAAAAGAAGTAATTGAACAAGGCGCTGAAAATTCTTTAAAGAGGCTGTTAAAAGATTCTAGTTTTGTTTTTGATATTATTTATCCAGAAAGCATTGCGGTTGGCGAAGAAGCTCAAAAAATATTTCAAGAGCTTTATTCTAAAGATTTTCAAGTTTCTAAAGATCAGGCTATTAAATTATTTGATAAATTTTTAGAAATTATTTCTATTCAAGTTGGTCTTAACACGATTGCTGTTTTTGATCTTAAGGATCAACTTTACTCCAATTATCTAAAAAAATATTTATCTGACAAAGTTAAAAAGACTAATCTACACCTTAGTTATGTTATGGAGCGTCTTTTGGCCCCAGAAAAATTAACCCACACCCAAATTCTTCGATTGGAATTATTGAAATTAGCCCTAGAAAATAAACGAGTTAACATAGAGGACGTTTGGTCTCGTTGGTGTTGGTTGAATTATGGCTACATGGGGCCGGGTTTAGAATTAGAGTATTTTGAGCAATCCATTAAAGAATTAAAAATAAAAAAATCAGCTGAATTAGAAGTAGAAATAAATAGTCTATTACATAATGAACAGGAAGTTAGAAAAGAAAAGGATAAAATTTATAAACAATTGAAAATCGACTCTAAACATCAAAAATTTATTGACGCTCTTAGTTTATTGTCTTATCTTAAAATTCATCGCAAAGACACTGCCTTCCTAATTTTTCACGTGGTTTATCAAATTTTTGCCAGATTGCTACCAAAGTTTAAAAAAACCGATCTATTTAATTTAACTTTAGAAGAATCCAAAGCATTATTAATGGGACGATTAAAAATTTCTGCCAAAGAACTAAGAGAACGAGCTAATTATTGCGCCTATTCCTATCGCGAAAAAAAATTCTATTATGGCATTGAAGCTGATAAATTTTTAGAGACTAAAATTGTTAAGGAAGAAAATCAGGAAACTGGCGATAACCTTAAATTATTAGAAGGTGTGGCTGCCTGTCTGGGCAAAACGGGTAATTGGATTTTCGGGGAAGTGAAGATTATTAATTCAGTGGCCGATATGGCCAAGATGAAGGAAGGAGATATTTTAGTGTCTGTCGCTACTACTCCTGATATTTTATCCGCCATGAAAAAAGCGGCTGCCATTGTAACCGACCACGGGGGAATTACTTGTCATGCGGCTATTGTGTCCCGAGAATTAAATATTCCTTGCCTTATTGCCACTAAATACGCCACTAAAGTCTTTAAAGATGGTGATAAAGTGGTGGTTTGCCCACGTCATAATTATATTAAATTTCAATAAAGTTGTTGTTTTTTAGACAACATTTTATTGACAAATAAACAACATATTTGTAGAATAGAGTAATAATTATAAAATTACAAATATGTTGGAACATCTTATTAATTCAAAAGCTAGATTAGCTATTTTATCTTTTCTTTTTAAAAATCCGAATCAGAAATATTATGTCCGAGAAATTGTTAAAAATTTAGGTCTAGATCCGGCTAATATTCATAAAGAATTGAATAATTTAGAAAAGGGAGGTTTTTTATTAAGTGAACAGCAAGATAATAAAAAGTATTTTTTTGTTAATCAAAATAATACTTTTTTTAATGGCTTAAAGGAAATTTTAAGTCAGCAAGATCTATCAATTGATAAGTTGGAATGGTTTTGTTTAGAAGAAATGCCTAATTATTATCCAATGATGGTAGTTACCGCCTGGAATGTTCATTATGCTAATGAATTTTTTAAATATCTAAATCTCCAGAAACGTTTTAGTACTTTAGCTAATAGTTATAATAATAACTTTTGTAAATTACTTGTTCCCAAACAAGAATTTAATGAAATTAGTCAAGAAGTTATTGCCAAGTTAAAAGAAGATAATAATTGGGGTGAAAGATATGTGCGGGAATTAGAAAAAAGAGAAAAAAAGTTATATCAAATTTCTGATAAATTAAAAAAGATGAACTTTAAAAATTTATCAGATCAAGAATTATTTGGAGTTTTTGATAATTATTACCAAATTTATAAAAAACTTCACATCTTTCATTGGGTACAAACTGTTTCGGATTTTGGCGATAATTTATTTTCTAAATATTTAATGGGTTATCTAAAAGAGAAAATAAAAGACACCCCCTATTCTTTGGGTGATATTTTTTCAGTACTTACTACTCCAACCAAACTAGGTAAGGCAGCCGAAGAATATGAGAATCTTTTAAGTATTTCAAAATATATTTTAAATAAACCAAAAATTAAAAAATATTTTAACACCACCGAAACTAGAATCATTAATGAAAATTTAATTAAATTAGACCCCCAATTAGAGGAGTTGTTAAAAGATCACACTGATAAATTTGGTTGGCTGGGCTATGGTACAGCTGGGCCGGGTTGGGATAAAAGTTATTTTATCGATATTTTAAGTAGTTTGATCCGCCAACAAGCTAATCCTGAAAAATTATTACAAGAAATTAAAAAAAATAGACAAGAAAATCAAAAGAAACAGATAGAATTAATTAAAATTCTTCAAATCGATCCGATTCATGAGAAAATATTGCAATTTGCCCGCGATTTAGTATTTACTAAGGGGTCTCGTAAAGATTCCATGTTCTACACCTACTCGGTTGTCGAAAATCTCTATCGAGAAATTGGTCGTCGTCATTATTTATCAGTTCGGCAAGTTCGCTATCTCTGTCCTTGCGAATTTAAGAAATTATTGATCGATAAAAATTTTCACACCGCTATTTTAAATGAACGCTATCGATTTAGTGTTTATTATTCCCAGGGCGATTATAGCCAAGATACTTTTTTGACTGGTGCTAAAGCTCAAGAATTTTTTAATCAACTCAATATTATTAAAGATAATACTGAAAATGTTAAGGTGATATCCGGGGATTGTGCTTCCCCAGGGAGAACCCGAGGAATAGTTAAGATAATTAATGAAGTAAAAGATATGGTTAAAATGGAGCCCGGTGATATTTTAGTTTCCGTAGCTACTAATCCAGAATTAATGTCAGCTATTAAAAAAGCAGCGGCTATAGTCACTGATATCGGAGGAATTACTTGCCATGCCGCTATTATTTCTCGGGAATTAGGCATTCCTTGCGTGGTTGGTACTAAAATAGCCACTAAAGTCCTTAAAGATGGCGACACTATTGATGTTAGTGCTACTCATGGTAAGGTAGATATTATTCAGAAGAATTAATTTTATGAATAAAGATATTAAATTAATTATCATTGATTTATACGGTATTATGTCCTTTGGCAGCTATCAGGATACTTGTCGTTGGTTATGTCGAAAATATAATTTTGATTATAAAAAATGCTATCAGGTTGTCTATCATAAATATTTTTGTCAGGCTGTCGCTAGAAAAATGACAGAATTACAATCTTTTTCTCGGGCCGCCAAAGAACTAGGTATTAAAGAGAACGGTCAAGAATTACGAGCCAAACATTTATCATTTCAAAAGCTGAATAAATCAGTATTCAACTTAGCTAAACAATTAAAAGAGAGGGGTTATAAGATTCTTTTATTATCTAAAAATACTCCGGGGCAATTCAATGAAGTGGCTGGTCGCTTTGGTTTAAGTAAATATTTTGACATTATTAACACCTATTGTTTAGGAATTGATAAAGGATCACCTTGTTTAATTAAATATATTTTAAAGAAATATAAATTAAAACCCCAGGAAGTTCTTATGTCCGATGACCAGGATTTTAATTTAATTAATCCCAGAAAAATTGGTGTAAATACTATTTTATATAAAAATTTTGGAGATTTTAAAAAGAAAATTGTTAAAATTTTAGAAAAATAAAGAATTTTTAAATAAAAAAAGAAGCTTGGGAACAAAATCCCAAGCTTTTTTGTAGGGCCATAATCCTTTTAGAGCCCAATAACATGTCTCACTCCCTCTTCATCTTCGACCAGGAAAATCCCTTCCAATTCCTTAACAAACATGTTCGGATCCTTTTTATCGGCGAAGACATTATAGATTGCCTCCACCGTAGGACTATGACACGGTACAGCGCATACATCACCGTCGGCCAACATATCGAAGATATCGTTGACGACATCTCTCAGATCTTTTTCCCAGTCTTTTAGGATATCCGGTTGCAGTTGAGCTAAAATCTGGTAATTATTTAGATTTTTAGCTTTCATAATTTCTTTGGTTTCAGAGGTGTAAAGTTTGAATACTTCGGAATTTCCCAGACGATCATCACTAGGAATGGGATATTCGAAAACATTTACCCCCTGATTTAGAAGCCAAATTGTTAGGGCTTCAACAGTTTCTCTGGTGCGAATGTATTCAGAGCCGAGGTGGATAACATTAATATTGCGGCCAGCACCGGGAATACCGTTTTTTACTATGTCTTGGAGACATTCAACAGTAACATGATTATCCGGGGTTTTGTATCCGTGGCGGAAAATGAATAAAATTCTGGCTGCCGGACCAAATTTTTCGGCAATTTCATCCGTATTCATGATTATGATTTGGTTTTTGGTTTATAAATGTACTGTAATAATTAAGATATCATATCATGTATTTATAATATTGTCAATGAAAAAGGGAGTTGATATTTATTTCTTAATTTGCTATTATTGTTTCATGGACAATATTAATTGTCAATTAGACAAATATATGAAAAACCTTTTTAAATCAAAAACTTCCTATGAAATAATTGAGTTTTTGGCTAATAATAAAGACAAAAAATTCTATCTCAATGAATTAGTTCTAGCTCTAAAAAAGAATGGCGCCAATGTTTCCCGGGAGTTGAAAGATCTAATCACGGAAAAAATTGTTTTATTGGAAAAGGTGAATAATAAAAAATATTATTATTTCAATTCCCAATTACCGATTGCCAACGAATTAGTGAATTTAATGAAGAAAAATCTTGCTTTAGATATTGATAAAACTTTTAAAAGAGAATGGCTATTGGCTGAAGAAATTATAAATGCCAATCCTTGGTTTATGGCTATTCCATTTTATTGTTTCACTAACCAATTTGCGGAACCTGGTGGTCGCGCCTATCAACATCAGGTCTGTGTTTATCGTGATTATCATCTCTGGTTCTATTTTGACAAACAAGATGCTTTGGCGGTGGGTGAACATTTAGTTAATAAGTTTGTAGCTGATATTGATTTTATGGAAGAAGTAAATTTTAAAATTCGCTATTACGCTGATCGTTTAATTGAATTGGTTAATAAAATACCAGAAGGTAATTTAGATAAATTAAGCACTGAAGAATTATGGCAGTATTATCGGAATCATGAAGATTTACATCTAGAATATTATCAATGGGGTTGGATTCCAGTAGCTGCTGATATGTTTGGTGATAATTTAACTAATCGCGGTAAAAAAATTTTAGTTGATTTAAAAGTTGAACCCAATAAAATTGAAGAGTATTTAGCTCTTCTAACTCAACCCGATAAAGCCTCTGTAATTAAAGAAGAGCAAGATAATTTAATGAATATTGGTATTAAGGTGCAGGCTGATGTCAAACAATTAGCGCTTTTTAAAAAATTATTTAGAAAATTTAAAGAAGAAGACGTTAAATTTTTTGGTTTATATACCCATAGTGAAGAATATGAGAAGAAATTTGAAGAAGCCGTTCGTTCTCTAAAGAATCAAATCAGTTCGAAAATTCTCAATGACTTACAAAATCATTATGCTAAATATTTTTTCACTAAATTTATTTACACTGAAGAACAGGGAGTCTACTCTTTTGATTATTATTTAAAAGAATTAGTTCGTTTAGTAAATAGTGATCCCAATTTACAGGCGACTTATAATAATCAAACCTCAGAATGGCAAGAGATTATTAAAAGACGCCAAGCATTAATTAAACAAATTAATCTTTCGCCAACTTTAATTAGATTTTTTGGCGCCTGGGGTGATTTTATGGTTACCAAAATATATCGTCGCTATGCTCAGTTGTTTGCTCTCTATAAAACCACCTATTATTTAGAAGAAATGGCTTGTCGTCTCAATATTTCCTTAAAAGAAATTCGTTTTATGACTAGCCAAGAAATTAAACAAGCCCTTTTTAATAAAGAGATTAACAAAAAAGAAATTAGAGCTCGGGTTGAGTTAAGTCTTTATTATACAACCAAAGATTTGGAAATTTATTATAGTGGCGAAGCTGCTAAAAATATTATTGAGAAATATATTCAAAAAGAAGAACAACAGGAATTCACGGAACTTCAAGGACAATGTGGTTGCCGGGGGCAAGCTCGAGGGAAGGTAAAAATAATTAACGTTATTCAAGATATGACTAAAATGGAAAAGGGCGATATTTTGGTTTCTATTTCCACTCAACCAGATTTATTACCAGCCATGAAAAAGGCAGCTGCCCTTGTAACTGATCAAGGTGGAGTTACTTCCCATGCCGCTATTGTCGCTCGGGAAATGAACACCCCTTGCGTGATTGCCACTAAAATGGCTACTCGGGTATTGAAAGATGGTGACGAAGTAGAAGTTGACGCTGATCAGGGAATTGTTAAAATATTAGAAAGGGCCAAATAAAAACCCCCTTTCGGGGGAATTTATTATCTACACTAGAGTAGTTAAAAATGGAAATCAAACTTAACACTTGATGTTGATATTATAACAAATTATTTTATTAAGTCAAATTAAGTCCACCGCTGTGGACCCGCGGGGAATCGAACCCCGGAGATTCAAGTGCTAAGTTTGATCTCGCTACCTAGCCGAGCCCACAGCTTAGTTATCATAACATGGGATTAATAAAGAGAAGATAAAAATAAAATAAATAAAATATTTATAATCATATGTTTATCAAATCTTTCAAACAATTAACCAAAAAGGATGTTAGTGTGGCTGGTGGCAAAGGCGCTTCCCTGGGAGAAATGACCAACGCTAAAATTCCGGTGCCACCCGGTTTTGTGTTGCTAGCTTCGGCCTTTGATCGTTTTCTAGAGGAAACAGATCTATTGCAGGAGGTGGAAGCTCAGTTAGCTAAGGTTAATTATAATGATGTTAATTCTGTAGATCGTTGTTCCAATGTTATTCGGGATTTAATCGGTGATGCGCCCATGCCTAAAGATTTACAGCAAATTATTCTGGCGGAATTTAAAAAGCTAAAAGCCAAATTTGTCGCCGTTAGATCAAGCGCTACGGCCGAAGACTCTTCGGCGGCCTCCTGGGCTGGTGAGCTGGAAACCTATTTAAATACTACTGACAAAACTCTATTAGTTAATGTTAAGAAATGTTGGTCTTCTTTATTTACTCCTCGAGCCATTTTTTATCGCCATGAAAAAAAATTATTAAAAACTCGAGTTAGCGTGGCCGTGGTCGTTCAGGAAATGGTGGAATCAGAAATTTCCGGGATTGCCTTTACAGTCCACCCAGTTACTCAAGATAAAAATCAAATGATCATTGAGGCTGGCTATGGTTTGGGTGAAGCCATCGTTTCCGGCTCCATTACCCCTGATTCCTATATAATTGATAAACGAGACTATTCTTTAATTGATGTGAATATCGTTGCCCAGGAACGACAAATTGTCAAATGTCTCAGGCAGGGAACCAAATGGTTGCCGGTTAAGAAAACTGAACAGGAAAAACAAAAATTAAATGGTCGGCAAATTATTGAATTAGCTAAAATTTGCGCTAATATTGAAAAACACTATAAATTCCCCTGCGATATTGAATGGGCCTACTATAAAAACGAATTTTATATCACTCAGAGCCGCCCCATTACCACGCTATAAGTTACTTTTTTCTAAAATCCCCTGGTTCTGCCAGGGGTTTCAAATAGGTCCCAGAAACTCCTAAAATTATTTCCTCTTTTAGGCAAAATATGCTAAAATAAAAAAAAGAATGACTGGCTGATTTCTTTTATTTTTGCTATTTAATGTTTGACTACTTGCAACAATTTAACAATTTGCCGTCAGACCTGCGAAATCAGGTTTCTTCGTCGTCTGCCATGGCAATTTTAATGGAATTGGAAAATAAGTATAAAGTTGATTTAGCCATGACGGTCATGAAGATTATGATTAGGAGTCTAGCCGTTAAAGATCTGCCTAATTATTTTGTTAGTGAATTTAATCTAATACCTGACCAGGCTGAAAAATTAAGCCAAGAAATCAAGGAACGTCTTCTGTTCCCGGTGGCCGATTATTTGGGACTGAGTCGGGAAAAACAGGCTCTGGATTTAGATAAAGATATTAATATTTTAATTAAGGAGGCGGGTTTAGTTTTACCCAGTGAGGCCTTGATTAATCGGTTTAAAAGCATCCTGGCTACCTATCTCAAGGGGGTGCGCAGTAAAATTGATGCTCGAGCGGCTCTAGCTAAGAATATTGAGAATGGCGGTTTGAATCTTGGCCAGCCGGAAATCGAACGCGTTTTTAAGGTGTGCGATGGTCAAAAATTCAAAAGCGTTGATATTAATTTATATCCAGCTCCCACTCCACCGTCGACTCGTCTAGATAAAATTATTGATAAAGCTGATAAAACTAAAGCCGTGGTAGCAGAATATGATTTAAAGCAGGCCTTAGCCCAGGGGCAAGTCAAAAAGCCCATTCAATTGGATGCCAGCCATGAATTAGCTAGTCCAGAACCAGAATTAGATTTACCAGCTCCTCAAAAAATTCCTAATTTACCTTTAGCTAAACTAGCTTCACTCCAACCAGTTAAGCCGACCTCTCCAGCCCCATCGTCTCCGTCCGTGGCGACTCCGCCAATTGTTAAACCGAGGCCAGTAATTCCGCCAGTTTCATCTCCAGTTCCTCCCATAGCTCAGATTAAAAAACCAGAAAAAAAAGCTGGTTTATGGAATAAATTATTTAAAGCAGAACCCGCCCCAGCCGCTAAATCGGCAACGATTAAACCGATTACTCCAGTGCCAGTCAAGCCACCGGTCGGCCCTTTGTCAGTCAGCCCGCCTAAGCCAACTCCAATTGTTCGTCCAGTTATGACGTCTGGCAAACCCCAGGTTCAGGATATTAAACCCATGCCCAAGGTTATGGGTCCGATTGAAGAGTTGCAATTTTTAGACTTAGTTAACTTTCGCCGTCTAGGGAAAACCCCAGCAGAAATTACGGCCAAAATATTTTCCAAAATCAAATTGTTGGAAAGGGAAGGCTATGATAAAATGATTTTAGGCGTAAAGGCCTGGCGTCAGAGTCCGGTCAATCGTCTTTATCTGAAAATCGGACAGGACTCTTTAACCAAAGGAGTGCCACTCAAAGAAATGGTGGAAGCCAAGCAAAAAGAAGATCAGAGTTCTTTGAATTTAGCAGAAATTGAAGCTATTGTTAGTTTAAATAGTAAATTAGTATTTTAAATAGCATGCAGCAATTTACCGTTCCTCAATTTATTGATGTGGAGAGTAAAATCATCGGACCAATTACTACCCGACAATTTTTAATATTTCTCAGCGCGGCCATTATTATTGCTATCTGTTATCGTTTATTTGATTTTACCCTTTTCCTGACCATTGCCATTCTGATTGGCGGTCTAGCAGTTGTTTTTGCCTTTGTTAAAATCAATGGCCGACCCTTTCATTTTTTTGTTCTCAATGCGGTACAAACTCTGCGTCGCCCCAAATTAAGAATTTGGAACAACCGTATTATCATTGTGGAACAACCGGAAAAAGATTTATTAACTAAAGTAGACGCTACGCCAGCCCCCAAGGAATATTATAAAAAATCACGTTTAGCGGAGTTGGCTTTAATCGTGGACACTAAAGGTAAATATAAAGGAGAATAATTTATGGCTAATAGTTTAGTAAAAAACAAAATATCAGTCGCCACTCAGCAGTATTTAGACATTGCTGAGATTAAAGATAATATTGTAGTCATGAAGGATGGCACTATGCGCGCTGTTTTATTGGTGTCCAGCATCAATTTTGCTCTTAAGAGTGAAGATGAACAAAATGCGGTTATTGATTCCTATGTGCGTTTTCTCAATAACCTGGGCTTTACTTTGCAAATTGTCATTCAATCTCGGGAATTGGATATCGATAATTATTTAGAATATTTACGCACCAAAGGAAAAGAACAGACCAATAAATTACTTAAAATTCAAACCGCCGATTATATTCAATATATTCAGGAGCTGACTTCTTTGGGCAAGATTATGAATAAGCGCTTTTTTGTTATTGTCCCCTATAACCCCCTAACCGATAAACGCAAGAATTTTTTCAGTCTTCTGGGTGAAGCGCTTCGTCCGGCTACGGTTATTAGATTAAAAGAAAAGACTTTCGCCCGCTATCAGGAAATGCTTGATCGTCGGGTAGATAGTGTAATAGGCGGCTTGGAATCAATGGGCGTATCCGTGGCTCGCCTAGACACCCAGAGTTTAATTGAATTATATTATAAAACCTATAATCCGGAGACAGCTAAGAATCAGGAATTAGCTGATTTAGATAAAATTCGTGTGGAAAGATAATTTTTATGGTTAATTTTAATAAGAACGAACAACCCAATAGAATTTCCCTTAATACGCCGGTTAAACTGGGGCCTCGCCTTACGGATAAACCCATTGAAGTTGATCCGACTTTGACCCGGGAAGTAATCGAAGAAGAGAAAGCTTTTCGTCGCGGCGTTTTATCGGTGCGTGATATTATCGCTCCGGCTAGCCTAAAGATTGAAGCCAATCATTTACGTCTGGGCGATCGCTTTTTACGAACTATTTTTGTAATTAGTTATCCGCGCTATATTTCCGTAGGTTGGTTTGCACCCATCATTAATTTAAATTTCACCTTTGATGTTTCCATGTTCTTCTATCCGGTGAAGAGCGCCATTGTTTTGAAACAATTGAAGAATAAGGTCGGTGCCCTGGAAGCGCAAATTGTTTCCGATGCCGAAAAGGGAGCGGCCCGCGATCCTCTTAGAGAAACTGCTTTACGCGATATTGAGTATCTACGTGACGCCCTGACCCAGGGAACGGAAAAGTTTTTTCAATTTGCTCTCTATGTTACTCTCTACGCTGATAATCTAGAAGATTTGGACCGTATGTCTGATCAGGTGGAAGATATTTTTGGTTCTCGCTTAGTTTATTCCCGTCGCGTCTACTATCAGTCAGAGCAGGGTTTCAATTCCACTCTACCCCTCAGCAACGATGAACTCTATATTACTTTCAACATGAATTCTTCACCCATTGCCTCCTCTTTTCCTTTTATTTCCAGTGAATTAACCAGTGACCAGGGTATTCTCTATGGAATTAATCGTCACAATAACAGTCTAATCCTTTTTGATCGCTTTACTTTGCAAAATGCCAATTCAGTGGTTTTTGCCACCTCTGGTGCCGGCAAAAGTTATGCCATTAAATTAGAAATTTTACGTTCCCTGATGTTGGGTACCGATATTATTGTTATTGATCCAGAATATGAATATAAACATTTAGCCGAAGCCGTTGGCGGCACCTATATTAACATTTCTTTGTCCAGTGAAAATAAAATTAATCCCTTTGACCTACCTCGTTCCGTGGGCGGAGAATCCAAGCCCAAGGATATTATCAGAAGCGCCGTCATCACCCTAAAAGGTTTAGTGCGTTTGATGTTGGGCAAGCTTAGCTATGACGAAGATTCTATTGTGGACCGAGCTCTTTTGGAAACCTATGCGAAAAAAGATATTACCCCGGATTCTGATTTATCTAAAATTGAACCGCCTATTATGTCTGACTTTGAGCAAGTTTTGGATGGCATGGAGGGGGGACAGGATTTAGCTTTACGCCTCAAAAAATATACCGAGGGGACCTTTGCCGGTCTGCTAAATAATCCGACTAACGTGGAAATGAACAACCAATTAATTTGTTTTTCTGTTCGTGATCTAGAAGATGAGTTACGACCCATCGCCATCTATACGGTAGTTAATTATATTTGGAATGTGGTGCGCAGTGAAATGAAAAAACGAATTCTTGTGATTGATGAAGCCTGGTGGATGATGCAGCACGAAGATTCGGCTAAGTTTATCTTTGCTTTGGTAAAACGCTGTCGTAAATATTATTTGGGGGTTACCACTATCACCCAGGATGTTAATGACTTTTTAACTTCGCCCTATGGCCAGGCCATCGTTACCAATTCTTCCATGCAAATTCTTTTAAAACAATCGCCGGCCGCCATTGATTTAGTTCAGAAAACCTTTTTGTTAACCGAGGGAGAAAAATATTTACTGTTAGAATGCGGTATCGGTGAAGGTATTTTCTTTGCTGGCAATAAACACGTGGCCATGAAGGTAGTCGCCTCCTATACCGAGGATCAATTAATTACCTCCGACCCCCGCCAGTTATTGGAGCTGGAAGAAGCTAAAAAAGAATTTGAGGCCAGTCAGGAGCAGGGAGGAGAAACAGTTTAAATAATTTAAACATATGCAACAAGCTAATCGTCAAAAATTAGGTATTCTGATTATCGTTCTAGGACTAATTGTTTTATTGCTAATAATTTATTTTGGATTTCTTAGAAAGGCTTCGGAAACAACTACACCCAGCGGCGAACAAACAGTCACCGGACAATTACCCGGCGAGCCGGAGACGGGGACCACCACGCCCAGTGATAAGCCACGAAATTATCAGCAGTATGATATTTCCCAGGAGCCAGTTCATCAAACCGATGCCAATGATTTAGCGAAAATGGCTATGGCTTTTGCCGAACGCTTCGGTTCCTATTCCAACCAATCCAATTACGGTAATTTTACAGATTTAAAAATTTTCATGACCGATAGTCTCAAGGATTGGGTAGATACCTATGTGGCCGGTCTCAAGGAGAAGGCCCAGGATTCGAATAGCTATTATGGCATTAGCACCAAGGCTTTAACTAGTGAAGTTAATAAATTTGATAACGCCCAGGGGCAAGCCAGTATTACCGTGGCTACTCAACGTCGAGAAAGTACGGCCCAGGTAGAGAACAGCAATACCTATATTCAAAACATCCGAATTGATATGCTTAAAATCAATGGTGAATGGTTGGTGGATAGTGTCTATTGGGAAAAATAATTTATTTCAACATGCCTAGTGGAATTAAAACAATTTTCGTCTGCAGTAATTGCGACGCCCAATTCCCCAAATGGAGTGGGCGTTGTTTGGAGTGCGGTTCCTGGGGGACTCTTAACGAGCAAATCATGGATTCCAAGGAAGAACAAAAGGAGAATCTTAAGAAAATTGGTCAAGCTGATATTATTGATTTGCAAGCCATAAGAACTACTTCTTTAGAACGACTAAAAACTAATATTGAAGAAATTGATCGAGTTCTGGGTGGTGGCATCGTTCCTGGATCCCTGGTTTTATTAAGTGGTGAACCAGGGATTGGCAAATCCACTCTAGTGGCTCAAATGGCCAGTGCTCTTAATAAACAACAGGAAGTGATCTATGCTAGCGGTGAAGAATCGGCTATCCAGGTAAAAACTAGGCTTAATCGTCTTCAATGTCAGATTGCTAATTTAAGGTTTATTTCAGAAACTAATTTGGAAAAAATTATCGCCACTGTTAGCAAAGTTAAGCCTAGCGTTTTGATTATTGATTCAGTCCAAACCGTCTATTCTTCTTTAATACCGGCTGAGGCTGGCAGCATTTCTCAAATTAGAGCAGCCGCTGTAAAATTTTTAGAATTGGCCAAGGAAAATAATATCGCCATATTTTTAGTTGGTCATATTACCAAAGATGGTCAGGTGGCTGGGCCTAAATCTTTAGAGCATATTGTGGACACCGTCCTTTATTTAGAGAGTGAAACTAATAATAACTATTGTTTATTAAGAACCACTAAAAATCGTTTTGGCTCAGTCAATGAATTGGGGGTTTTAGAAATGACCGGTGAGGGTTTCCGAGAAGTGAAAAATCCCAGTTTGGTATTTATTACCAGCGGTGTAGAAAATATGTCTGGTTCAGCTATTGGCTGTGTTCTGGAAGGCACTCGGCCTTTTTTAGTTGACCTACAGGCCTTGGTTTCTAAAACTGTCTTTGGCTATCCCCAACGTAAAGCCAGTGGTTTTGATTTGGGACGTCTTCAGGTTTTGAGCGCAGTAATTTCCAAGCGTACCAAAATTAATTTAGTTAGTCAGGATATTATTTTAAATATTGTTGGTGGCCTCAAGATTTCTGAACCAGCCTTAGATTTAGCCGCCTGTGCCGCCATTATTTCTTCTCAATTAAATAAAAGTTTTGATCGTCAAACTTTAGTTCTTGGTGAAGTCGGTCTCGGTGGGGAAGTGCGCAATGTTTTTAAATTAGAACAGCGTCTCCAGGAAGCTGAGAGATTGGGTTTTAAAACCGCTATTATTCCTCAAGTGGAAGTAAAGACCAAGAAGATTAAATTGGTAAAAGTAAAAAATTTAGCAGATTTAGTGGAGATTATTAAATAGAAATGATTTGGAAAATAAAAAACGGATCAATTGATCCGTTTTTGAGTGGAGAAGATTTAATGGGTTATTATCGGCCGGCGACATTTTTTTGGTTTTTTGGCGCCGTTGATTTTAAGGCCGACACTTTTCTCGATGGCCATTTTGGCCTCTGCTTTATTTCCCAGGAAAAAATGTAATTGATCAAATGAAGCAGTCGGCGGGATAGGAGTCCCAAGTGGACGATCGTCAGTGTTGATAATTGGGATTCTAATTCCTTTGTCTTTGCTGCCGTAGCAACGACTAGCCTGGAAAGTTACTTCAACGCCGTTAAATTCGGCCATAAAAGTGTCGGTGGTGGTTTGTTTACCCATGTTCGAAGTTTTTAAAAGGTTCGACAAAATGTTTGTTAATTTTAGCTTAGTACTTCTTTTTTAATTTGTCAATTATCGTTAAAATAGTATTATTGTTTTTTATTAAATATTAGCTAATTATATTACATATCATTGACAGATTTTATTTAATATGATATAATTGTTTTAAGAATTTAGAATAGTAATTTTAACAAAAATACCATGGATCATTTAATCAGAAAGTTCATTAGACTGATGGTTATCCTAGGATTTACCAACGCACTTTTTCTACTGGTATCTGGTGCTTTTTTTCTCATATCATTATGTTGGGCCATGTTTGGTACAACAGAAAGCACATCTTCCAGTTGGGGAAACTTTTCCGTTTGGTATCTCAATTTATGGATTTCCCATTGGGCTGTAACAGTTGGTCTTTCCGGTACTATCGCCATCGCGGCGATCTGGGTTGCTTACAACAGAAAAGCAATCAATCGACTGTTCAAAAGTATCTAGACCAACAGGTCGGGACTCATCTTCTGATGAGTCTTTTTTCTTTATTCCAAATGCACTTGTTTTTCCCATTCTCCTAATTTTTTCTTAATGAGCGGGCATTGTTTAAATTCCGGATCAGTTTTTATTAAAGCGCTGGCTTCGTCCTGGGCTTTTTTAATTAATTCATAGTCAAAGAGAGAAGCAATTTGTAGTTCTGGAAAACCGCTTTGGTTGGTGCCATAGAGTTCGCCGGCGCCCCGGAGTTTTAGATCAATTTTAGAAAGGGAGAAGCCATCATGGTATTTAGTCATGGCTTCCAGGCGTTCAATAGTTTTCGGGTTAGTTAACTCTTCGTTAGAGGGGAAGAGAAAACAATAGGATTGATGTTCACTACGGCCCACTCGTCCTCGAAATTGATGCAACTGAGCTAGGCCGAAACGATCAGCTCCTTCAATTAGCATCATGGTCGCATTGGGCACATCAACCCCCACTTCAATTACCGAGGTAGATACTAAAATATTAATTTTATTACCTAGAAAATCAGCCATAATTTTTTCCTTGTCTTTGGCTTTTAATTTACCATGTAATAGCCCTACTTTTAATTCCGGAAAGATTTCTTGATCTAATTTTTCATGTTCCTGTTTAACTGATTTAACCCCTAATTTATCAGAGGCATCAATCAAGGGACAAATCACAAAAGCCTGGTGGCCCAATTTGATTTGTTCGCCAATAAATTGATAGGTAGTTGACCGCTGATTATCAGTTACAATTTTAGTGATAATTTTTTTACGGTTGGCTGGCAATTGGTTAATAATGGATAGATCTAAATCACCATAAATTGCCAGAGCTAGAGAGCGGGGGATAGGGGTGGCGGTCATGGAGAGAAAATGGGGTGTTTTATTAATATTACTATTAAAATCTAAAAGTTTCTTTCTTTGTTCTACACCGAAACGATGTTGCTCATCAACCACGGCCAGAGCTAGATTGTGGAATTTAATATTTTTCTGAATTAGAGCGTGGGTGCCGATAATAATATCCAATTTTTGATAATCAGCCGGTTTTTTAGTGCCAGTCATCAAACCAATATTTATCTTATAATCTTTCAATAGCTTAGAAATTACTTGATAATGCTGCTCAGCTAGAGTTTCCGTGGGGACCATTAGGACAGCTTGTTTTTGATCTAGAGCGGTATTTAACAGGGCTAATATAGCTACTAAGGTTTTGCCACTACCCACATCACCTTCCAGGAGCCGGCTCATGGGAGAGGGTTTGGCTAAGTCCTGGAGAATTTCCCAGGCGGCCTTTCTCTGGGCATCAGTTAGTTTAAAGGGTAGAGAAGCCACGAACTCTTTGGTTATTTTTTCTTGGAAATTAACGGTTAGCGCCCGACGACTTTTTAGTTCTTGTTTAATTAATTGAGCTTTAAGTTGCCTAAGAAAAAGTTCAGCAAAACTAAGTCGTTGACGCGCTTGAAGAATATCTTCTTGATTTTTAGGGAAATGAATTTTTTGCAGAGCTGTTTTTAGATCAGCCAGTTTCAAGCGTTGGCGTAGATCAGTCGGCAGCCACTCCGGTATTTTGGTAGCCAAGGAAATGATTTGTTTAATTAAAAAACGCAGCTGTTTTTGCGTTAGGTCGGCTGTTAGATGGTAGTTGGGTACCAGACCCTTGGTGTGGATTAATTCTGGAGAATAGATTTTTTCGTAATGGGGAGAGATCATGGTTATTTGACCATGGGTTTCATTCACTCGACCAGCTAGAGAGATGCGATCGCCCACCTTAATAGTTCTGGTTAGAAAGGGCTGATTAAACCAAATCACCTTTATGGTTTCACTGTCGTCACTAATCAGGGCTTCGGTTAGATACATTCGTCGCTTAAAGCTGCGTTTATTTTGAATTAATTCTACAGTACCCATTAGATTGGCCGTGGTGTTGGGCTGAAGGTCGGCAATGGTGGAAGTTTTAGTGAAATCATCATAGCGAAAGGGTAAATAAAAAAGCAGGTCTTGGGCCGTAGCCAGACCTAACTTTTTTAATATTTTAGCAGTTGTTTTACCAACACGATTTAAGTCAGTGATGGGTGATGATAAACCAATCATAGGCGATAAAATGTGCCTCCGCCAGGAATCGAACCTGGATTACAAGATCCGCAATCTTGCGTCCTATCCGTTGAACGACAGAGGCTAATTTGCTAAATTATCTTATTATAATTTTAGCAATTTAGTCAACTGTTCGGACAGGGGCGGATCAGTTCTGTCCAAATCTTCGTCTAAATAACGCAGTAAAAAATTACGGATATTTAAAGGATCTAAACTTCTTAGGGGAATAGATAGTCGGGGTCGAATTGAGCCTTTAAATTCTAGATACAGATTTTTTAGACTTTGTTTTGGTTTATAGAGAACGGAGAAATTTTTAAATTCATCGTAGTCATAGAATTTGGTTCCCACTTTGATACCCTCTGGTCCCAACTCTATATCAATCATTAGGGGTGGCTGGCTTTCATTAATAATCATTACTATGGTAGCCACAATAATGATTAGGGCAAATAGAAAATTAGAACTGGCCCCTAGAAAGACTAAATGCCAATCCCTAATCGCAAAAAAACAGAAAAATAAACAAACTAATACAAAGATTATGGCTGCCGTATACCAGTGTTTATGACGCTTAGGTTTGCGATATTCTGGTACCTGCCATTTTAAATATGAGGGGTTATTTTGAGCCATATGTTTAATTGACAATGGGTTTGTAATTTTATATAGTAATTATACCACAAAACTCAAAAACATTGGAGAGATGGCTGAGCGGTTGAAAGCGGCAGGTTGCTAACCTGTTATACGTCTTTACTGGCGTATCGAGGGTTCGAATCCCTCTCTCTCCGCAGAACGGGACGAAGCGAGTCTAAAAGCTCATTTCGTCCTTTTTTTATGGGGGTTTTCGCCAGTTCCAACCTTGCTATTTTGTCATTAAGGAGTGTG